>JAEEGL013378324.1_pt1 | contig 59217 bp, 70 predicted proteins | sample 9134231 | NCBI WGS metagenome assembly JAEEGL01 (sample SAMN16246548, study PRJNA631951) | gut metagenome | biome: gut microbiome; feature: rumen; material: fiber-attached | host: Bos | place: Iran: Karaj | collected 2018-10
GGACAATGAATTAGTGATACCTGCATTAAATACTGCATATGATTTCTTTTATTTAGAACGTGGAGAAAACACTATTTCTGTAAACGTAAAACCAAACGGTGTTTATGCGCCGCCGAGTTACTTATCAATTATCTATACTCCTTGTGTGAGAGTTGGTGGTTTCTAATGAAGTTTAAGAAAAAAGCACCTACTGTATATATATATTCACCTAATAGAGAAACGATATTAGGTGTATTACCTCAACCAATAAAATTAAATATAAATTATCGGTTTAATACATTTTCGGAGATGACATTTGAAATATTCAAATATTATTATAATCAAAAAACAGAACAATGGGTAAAGAATCCTGCGTATGATGAAATCCAAAAAAATAATCTTGTCAAAATTCCAAATGACAATCCAATTTATTCATATCAAGCGAGAGAATTGTATGATGATGATGAATACGATATAAATAGAAATCAAGACGGAACACCTAACTATGATAATCAGCCTGTAAGAACAAAAAACGAAGAAAATTCAAGTAGTGCTTTATTCTATAATCCATATATTAATCATTGTACTTTGCAACCTGAAATTGAGTTATTTGATGTTGGTTCGTGGAGTGGATATGGTTGGAAATGGTACGGGAAAATATTTGAAGGTTCTGACGAACATGGAAATAATTATCCACGTGCCGCTGGATATGTTGTAGACACTGATAATATAGCGGAACTTGTAAATGAAGCATATTTTCCTGTTGAAGTTGGAGATATTATAGCTATGGGCTGCCAACAAAACAGTAACTATAAGTTTATTAAGGGTGCTACTAAGCGTAGATTTGCATTTTGTCCGTTCTTTTATTCAGAAGCAAATTCAAGTTCATGTGTGCATATGGGCATATATACAGACTCAGAAGATTCTACAAATTATTATCAACAACCAATAGGAAGATACAGAATAAAAGATGGTGATTTAGGAAAATACACTTATATTGTTAATGGAGAAATAAAGACAAAATATAATAAAACTGGATATGTTAGATTCAAAGGGAAAGATGTATCAGACCATTCGGGCGGTGTTTATTATGCTCCCGGAGGAAATAATATAAAAATTATAAGCGGAGAAGAAAGATGTAAAAGTATTGGGCTAAAAACAAATACAGTTACGATTCAACATGGTATTCCGTGGTGGGTAATCACTAATATAGAAGAAGAAAAAAGCGGAGTAAATCCAGTTAAGAAAGTTACTGCCTATTCATATGAATATACATTATCAAATAGGACGTTTTCGGTAGATGAAAGTACAATGCTGTTATATATCCCAGATAATATCCCCAAATTAGTTAATAGTGGTGAATTTCCTATTGATAGGTGGCGTGAAACATCTTCAAGTACACCTCAAACGTGGAGTGGTGTTCAGCGTATGAAACGTGGGCTTTTGAACCAAATATTAGATAATGTTTCTGGTTGGAGAGTGAGATTTCTTTCTGACGGCATTTGCACAAGGTACAGACAGATTGAAGAAGTTGATAATGATAACATATATACCTACCTAATGAACACGGTTCAAAAGAAATATCAATGCTTTTTAATTTTTGATACTGAAAATCTAAACATAAATATCGTAAAGCAATCAGACATTATTTATAATACCTCAAACAAATCAAATGTTATGTTGTCTTGGCGAAACGCTATAAAATCAATGACAGTTAAGAATGTTGATGATAATTATGCAACAGCATTAAAAGTTCACTCCGAGGAAGATACTTATGGTTTAGGATTGGTAAATCCGAACGGAACAGACGTTATTTATAACTTTAATAATATTTTAGATAAGTTAGATTATGTTGCAGACCCAAATCATACCCATAATGGAACACCATATACATTAAAAGAACTTGTCGAGAGTTATCAAACACAAATTACAAATTCAAATACGATAAGTAGCTATAGAAATGCAGCAAAAAATCTAATCAATAATAGCAAACAAGTTGTGGAGTATAAAGTTAGATTATCTGAAATGCTTACTGGATATTTAACAGAGGTTGACAAGAATAATGTTTTAGTAAAAACAAAATCAGAATATAGGGCAGATTGGCAATATCCATACGACGTACCAGAAGTTCCACCTATTTCAAGTGATTTTACAAATGGTGCTTGGTCTTTTTATGGTGGCGGTACAAATAGTAAAACTCACAGAGAATCAGATACAAGCACGGCACTTGTAAGGGATTGTTGGGCTACAAAACAAAATTATGAATTAGTTAAAAAAGCGGCTGAAAATTATTGGGAGGCTTATGACGCTTATATTCAAGCGGAAACAAACTTCGCGAAAAACACATATACAATGAAACAAATTGCATTAAAATTCTCACTTAATATAAACACACTAAAAGAGCAGTTTGAAGCAAATAACAATAATGGTGTTCCTACAAATAATTATGTACCGATATTTACGCCCACAGAAGCTATTGAATTGTACAAGTATATTTATGAATCAGATTGGACAAATGAGTACGTTTCGTTTAATGAGGAATTTTCTGCTGATGATATTTATGATACATTAGTTGATTTATATAATACCGCGTTTGCTGAAATGACAAACATATATAGTAAGCCAACTTATGATTTTGAATCAGATATCGCAAATATTACGCATATTCCAGAGATTAGTGAGAGATGTGGAAATCTATTTTTAGGTAGCAATATGCTTATTTTTGATGGGTCAAAATGGGTTGAACCTATCTTATTGGAAATACAATTTAACTACGAAGATTATGATACCTCTCCTATGGTGTTTACAACTGATTATAACAGAAAGCCAAAGGAAATGCGTTTTTATGAAATTTTTTCTACTATACAACAAGCGTCGGTATCAACACCAACTTATACATTTGATAATTAGAAAGGAGGATATAAATGAATATAATTCCAAGAAGTAAAGATTTCACGCTATATTCCAATAAAGAAAATAGCCAAGTTAGAATGTATATCACGCAAGGCGAATATGCAACCACACTTGCCAACTTTACACTTTATGACGGAAGTACAGCGTTAGACCTTACAAATGCTTCACAAGTTTTATTCTCTGTTTACTTTACACATAATCGCAATACAGCAACTACATTACCCGTTGAAATTACAGACGCAGACGACGGCAAAATTTCAGTTGCGACAGTTGCAAACTTATCTGCAAATTATGACGGAAACGGAATGGATTGTTTTGTGCAAGCTATATTTCCAACAAAGACGGTTAAGTTTTCAGGAATGAAGATTTATGTTAAAGCTGACCCATCACTTGACGTTCTTGCACAGACAAGCGACGCGCACACACTGATTGACGCTATTAATAAATTAGCTTTGATTGACGGCGACACTGGAACGATAGAAGTTGATGACGCTTTATCAACGACAAGTATAAAACCAGTTCAAAATAAAAAGATTACGCAAAAGATAAATGAAATGGATACATATTTATCGGGACACTCATTTATCTATGATTTATGGGGTAGGATTTATTCTTACTCAAACAATTCAACAATAACATCAAACTCGTTTGGTGAAGCTATAACAAGAACAAATGGTTGCTATGTTTGGCTCGGAATGAATGTTACAACCGTAGAAGATAATAGTTTACCTGACCCACAGTATATATCGCAAATTAGATATGAGGGTAAAGCAGAAGATTTAACAATAGGTGAAATGTATGCTTCAAAAGTAACATATGGTCGTAGTAATCGTTCTGTATTTTACTTTTTAGCAACACTGTCTTATCTATTTAATAATATGGTTAAGGCAAGTGATGTGTATTCAAAAACCGATTCAGACAATAAATATAGGTTGCAAACAGCACCAATTACAGAAAATGATTTGGCAAGTGCATTATTGGCGTTGATTAACGGCAAAGTAGATTCAGCAGATGTATATACACAAACGCAAGCTGATAACACGTTTGAGAAGGTGGCAAATAAAAAACAATCTATTTCTACTGATAGACAAACAACAACTGCCGAAAATGCTTGGTATCCGTCTATAACAGCAATTAAAAGTTTCTTGTTTACCAATTTCTATACGCAAACTGAAATTGATAATTTATTAGCTGGTATTTTAGATGGTTCAGATGATGAAAGCATTATTTCTGTTTTAGATAACAAACTTGACAATGAAGATAATGTTATTAAATCACGCCATATTTCAACTGGCGCAGTAACAGAAACTAAACTTGCGACAGCATTAGCAAACAAAATCAATGGTAAAATTGACACGATAAGCGCAGTAAAGTATGTAAATGATGAATCTATAGATAATTGCATACGTTCAGATACGATTTATTTTGTTTATACAACAAGTGATGATGGTGTAACTGGAAATCACGTTATCCTTTGTACAAGCGCAACTAATCAAAGAACCCAATACCTATTTGCGCAAGAGGGTGGTATTCAATATAGAAAACAAGTGAAATCTGGTGGTGTTTTTGGTGATTGGGGTAGTTGGACAAAACTTGCGACAACTGCGACAACAACACAATTATCAGACGCAATCACCGCATTAAATACTGCCGTTGAATCATTACAGCAAAATGCGATTATGAAAACGCAAGGGGCTGTAATTGAAAGCTATATCAATGGCGGCGCGGTAACAGAAGCTAAACTTGCTACGGAACTGTCTAATAAAATCAACGGTAAAATCAATTCTTCCGAAGCGATTAAATATCAATATACAACCTCTTTGGATAATTGCACATCACAAGATACTATATACAAATATTATGGTTATGATATGCAAGGATTCACTGGTAATCATTTGGTTTTATGTTTAACAACAGCTAATTCAAAAACAACGCAAGTCTTATTTTCGTCAAAAGGTTTGATTCAATACAGAACAAAAGAATATCAAGGTGAATATTCGGAATGGAAAGAGGTTGCTACAACATCACAAACAACTGCATTATCAACTTCACTTTTGGCGTTAGGGCAAAGAGTTACTGATTTAGAAAATACAAGGATAACCAAAACGCAAGGTGCGGTAATTGAAGATTATATCAACAATGGCGCAGTAACAAAGGCTAAACTTGCTCCTGCATTAAAGAGTGAACTTGATAACAAAATCGACTCCGAGGACGGTGTTTTATTTGTTTCAGCTCAAAATGCAAATAATTGTCTATCACAAAATACGCTATATGTTTTACAAACAGAGGTTGAAGGACATCTCCAAAATACGCACACTATGATAGTTGCCGAGGATATTGATAACCGCGCTCAATATCGTTTTTCTGTTGAAGGTGGTTTTGAATATCGCATACAAACAGGATTGTTACAAGAAGGAAATCCGTGGAGCGAATGGAAATCCTTTGCCGAAGCGTCAACTGTTAGTAATCTAACCGACAATTTAAGTAATAATTATTATACAATGACACAAATGGATGGGTTATTGCTTACAATCAACAATGCAATTACCAACCTCAATAACACCGTTGAATTGAAAACCAATAAAGCAACAGATATTGATTCAAGTACAAGCGTTGGAACTGCGGAAGAAACCCAATATCCTACGGTTGGCGCAATTAAGAGATTTACAAGTAACCATCTTTATCGTCAGTCTGAGATTGATACAATGATTGGTGGTTTGAAATATGAACACGAAACACGCTTTGAATTACCTATTTCTGTTGGTTTTGATAGTTATAAAATACCAGTAAATGTAATCGAAGGTACAACCATAGCAAAGTCTATGGTAAGCAACCAGAATATTAGTATATTATTTATTTCCGATAATGTAACAGAAGTTGAAACGGATATTTTGGACAATCAAAGTATTCAAACTATTTATATCAATAAAAATTTTAATGAAGCGTCTGAATTGCTTGCTGACGTAGTAGGGCTTTCTAATGTTAATGTGTATTTTAAGGGTGATTTTAATTTTAGCAAGTTTATGGCAAGGGCTACTGCATATATAAGAAGTTTAATTGTTGGAATGAATACTCATATTCAAAATGCAGAAACTAATATTTCAAAGATTACTAATTATACATTGACGATAACTTTATCACACAATAGTTGGGTAAATAGCAATGGTGTGTATGTACAAAATGTTGATATTTCAAATAAATATACACTCACTCCTAATTCTTTGGTAACATTAAAACTTAATGATACCGTTTTAAGTCAATTAGACGGATATGGTTGTGAATCAATCAGTGTTGATAATGTAACTACGAATGATACAACCACTTTACAATTTGCTATTGAGGGAAATCCACCAACGGCAGATGTGGCAGTTGACATATTACTGACAGAAACCGTTAGTATCGTTTAAGAGGTGATATTAAATGGCAACTGTTAAATTATATGATAGATTTGGTTTGGAAATCGACCACTTAACACAATGGGATTATAACGTAACATTACAAATTCATGATTATCAATTTGATATTGCGCCGATTTGTCATTTTGCAAAGAGATTAGATAAGAAATCTTTGGTTGTAAATTCAATTTTATCTAATGGTGTAGTAAGCGTGGATATACCGAATAAATTACTTACTGACGAAAATACAAACGGTGCTTTCTCAATGTTTGTATTCCTAACTGATTCAGAGGGAAATACAGGACGTACAATTTATAAAGTTGATTTACCTGTTGAAAAGAAACCAAAACCTGATGATTACGAATATAGCGACAATATTGATGTTATTGAACTGTCAGTATTAAGAGCAAAACTTCAATCACTTATAGTGAAAACCGAAGAAACGCTTGACAACAGGATTGATGAACTTGAAAACACATATCAAGCAACAATCACAGAAGTTTGAGCATAAATAACAGTTTAGACGGACACAAGTTAATAGCACAAATAGATGGAAACGTCCCAGATGTGGATTTTACCATACAACTGACATTAGTTGATAATTAACAACACCGTGGTTTTGAAACTGCGGTGTTTTCTTATATTCAAAAGTAAGGAGTTGAATAAGATAAATGAAAAATAAAATAAAAATTTCTCCGTCAAGATTGGAAGAACGCATTTTTATTTCCGAACAAGAATTAAATGATTATTTAGATTCTGCAAAGGCTAAAGCTGGACAAGACGTAACATTGCTTGATGAATCCACAGGTAAATATAAAACCTTTTTAATTCAAGGCACAAGTGGTAGTTTTGATACAAAGCCTATGGGTGCTGGTGATTATGTTGGTAACTCATTACCCCCTGTTGCTGAAGGCGATATAGATACCAACTATTTGATTTATGATAGCGTAGACGGCATTTATAAGCATTATCGCTTTAACGGCACAAATTACGTTATTGTCGGTGGTGATTCATACGCTAAAAATCAGGTTTACACCAAAACCGAAACTGACACAGAGCTTGCTAAAAAGCAAGAAGCGTTTGTTGGTGCGTCACTTCCTGCTATCGGCAATACAAACATTGATTACTATATTGGTAGTGAAGCGAATGGATTTATTCATTATCGTTATTTTGCTGGCGATATAAATGATTATATTGCTGTTGGCGGCGACTCTTACACTAAAGCGGAAGTTGATAATTTAATCGCTGCAAAATTAGTTTATTACTATTTCCTGTCTTACGGTACTGCAATCGTTGAGGAAAATGGCGAACAGATTGAAAAGAATAATGTTGTACGTCTTTGGAGATATACAAATCCTGATGACGTTGGCGATACCACTGGTGAGGTTGGAACAGTAGTAACTTGGTTTGAAATGCAAGGTGGTGGCGGTGGTTCATCACAGGCTACAAATATGACGTTTGAAAGGGTAACTCCTGCAAATATCGTAACCACTGTTGGCAGTGTTGAAACAAACGGCGTTGTTATTTCCGCTTCTTTCTCTGACTATGAAACAGGCGGCGAAGCTGTATCTGCTTCATATTCAATCAAAGTTGGAAATAATGTAGTTAAAACTGGTGTAGCGATTCAGTGTAAAGATTATAGCGGAAATCAGATTTATGATAGTGACAATAACCCTGTTTACAACGTTTTTGACATTACTGATTATTGTTCGGTTGGAACACAAACGGTAACAATTTCTATTACGGACGAGTACGGCAATATGATTATCCGTAGGTGGACGGTGCAGATTCTTGATATTAACATCACAAGTACGTTTGATGATACATATTCAAGAGCTGCTGGTTCAGCTATTAACTTCACATACACACCATTCGGAGCAACATCAAAAACAATTCACTTTGTTTTAGACGGTGTTGAGATTGGAACGGTAACAACAAATAGTTCTGGCACACAATCAACCTATTCTATTGCTTCAACATATACAACGTATGGAGCACATTTCCTTGATTGTTATATTACTGCTACAGTTGACGGTGTTCCGATTACCTCAAATCATATCTACAAGGATATTATCTGTTATGCAAATGACGGTGAGTTACCGATTATTGGTTGTATCTATAGATATGATAGATACGGCACTGTTCAAATGAACGAATACAATACGTTTAATATTCCGTATACAGTTTATGACCCAAGCACAAGCTCACCGATTGTTACGTTATCTGTTGACGGTACGTTAGTTAATACGCTAACACTTTCATCACACAATAACACTTGGGCTTTTAAGGGTAGTGAAGTAGGAAATCATACGCTTACTATCGCTTGTGGCTCAACGTCAGTAACAATCACTGTGAATGTGAATGATTTAGGTTATGATATTAGTCCTGTTACTACTGGTCTTGCATTTGACTTTGACCCAACAGGAATTACAAATAGTAGCACAAACAGATTGTGGCACGACAAAAACGATAATAGCATTGCGCTTTCGGTTTCAGAAAACTTTGATTGGGATAACGGTGGTTATCAAATCGACAGCGTAACAGGCGAGAGTTATTTCCTTGTTAAAGCTGGTACAAGAGCTACAATCTCATACAATCTGTTCGGAACTAATCCGAAATATGACGGTGCAGAATTTAAGTTAGTTTTCAAAACGAGTAACGTTCGCGATACTGAAACAACATTTTTAAGTTGTGTGTCTGATGATATTGGACTTAAAATGGACGTTCATTCTGCGACACTTTCAAACAGTGTTAATGTGGCTGACCCGTTATGGATTCCTTATAGTGAGGAAGATATTATTGAATTTGAGTATAACATCAATCCAAGTATCAATGGTTTAACTTACAATCCTTTGATTATGACATACGAGGACGGCGTTCCGTATAAGCCTGCACCTTATTCAAGCGGTACATTCAATACCTTAACTGGTGAATGGAACGGCGGCGCACAATTACATCAAGATACACCTGTGCCGATTACGATTGGTTCTGACGATTGTGACGTTTATATTTATCGTATGAAAGCATATAGTGTTTCACTTTCTGATTCACAAATTCTTGACAATTTCATTGCCGACGCAAGAGATTCAGAAACAATGGTTAATAGGTATGTGAGAAATCAGGTTTATGATGACGGTGCGCTTACACCTGATTCTGTAGCCGAGGCTTGTCCACATCTCCGTGTTATTACCATTGACGCGCCATATTTCACAAATGATAAAGATGAAAAAGTGCCTAATACAACCATAGGCTATATTTATAAAGATGGTGATTCTGTACTTGAAAATTGGAAAGCTGTTAATTGTAAACACTCTGGACAAGGTACAACTTCTAATGACTATGGTTTCGCTGGCAGAAACTTAATGCTTTATATGAATGATGAAAACACCGTTATTACTCTTGGTGATGATACCACAACTGTAGAAAAAGTTGCATTGACATATAACGGTCAAAACGCAACATCTATTCCTAACAATGTATTTAACATTAAGGTTAATATCGCTTCTTCTGAAAACGCTAATAACGCATTGTTAGCAAAGAGATACAATGATTATCTACCTTATAAAATGCCCGCACAAAAGAGGGATAGCAGAGTTAAGAACACAATGGAATTTGTTAATTGTGTTGTATTTATTAAGGAAAGCGACCCTGATTTGTCAAAACATAGAGAATTTCAAGATACAAAATGGCATTTCTACGCTCTTGGCAATATCGGTGACGCAAAGAAAACCGATAAGACAAGAGTAAATGATAAGAACGACCCGAAAGAATTTGTAGTTGAAATCAAAGATAACGGTAAGCCTAACTCTGGATTTAATACGGGAACAGGTACATATCCTATTAGTCCTTCACAATGGGTCGCTGGCAATACCGCATACGATTCACTCTATAATAATTGGGACACTTCTTTTGAATTTCGTTATACAAAGGCAGACTATGACCCCAAAAAGAATATCACAAGTGCACAAGCCGAAGCCAACAAGCAAAAATGGCGTGATTTCTATGAGTGGGTTATTACTGTATCTGACGCTAATTTTGCAGCAGAACTCGGTAACTGGTTTATTGTAGATTCTGCATTATATTATTATGTATTTACACACAGATACACAATGATTGATAACCGCGCTAAAAACTCATTCTGGCATTGGAGCAAGGTTTACATCACCGAAGCCGAAGCTGCCGAAATGGGCGAAACCGAAGCAAGTTACTACACTATTGATAACGCAAAAGCAGCTATCAATGAAGGTTATCGCTTTGAAATGTGGGGGTATGACTTTGATACTGCGCTTGGTATCAACAACTCTGGTGTAATGAGCGAACAGTACCGTTATGGTAAAGAAGATACCGATTATAGAAGTGACGGTGATTCCACATCAGGCTATCTGTTCAATGAAGCAACAAGCGTATTTTGGTGCAGACTCCGTGATTTAATGCCTACGGAAATTGCGAATATGTATCAAACTGTTGCAACAAACAACAGTAGTGCTTGGGACGCTGAACACTTAATCAATGAATTTGATAATTGGCAATCACAATTCCCCGAAGAAATTTGGAGATTAAACTATGAGAGAGAATATACCCGTACATATCAATCTGGCGTAGACAGATTTATGACCCAGATGATGCAGGGTAGAAAGAAATATCACCGTAGGCAATGGGAGCGCGACCAAGCTCCTTATTACGGAACAAAATACGGATTAGCATATTACAAGAATACAGACCGCATTTCGTTCAGATGTAATCAACCTATTTTTGAGGTTGATAGCAACCATACATTCGGAAGTCAAGCAACAGCTAATACTTATCTCGCGTCGTCAAGTGCGGCTGTAGACCAGAATGTAAAAATCAAGCAGAGCGATAACACATATAAGTTGTTTGTTATCAAATCTGTTAATGGTTCTTTAACTTATATTCCTATTGTTGAGCCAAACTATGATTTAACTATCACTCCGTATTCTGACTTGTATCTTACTGCTGAATTTGGAAATGAGGGTAGCGTAACAGAGCAAGTTGCTATTAGAGCAAAAGCTGGACAATCTTATACTATTGAATGTCCTGCTGGCAGAAATATGAGTAATACAATGGTTAAAATCTATTGCGGTTCACACATTCAGGAATTAAGTGATTTATCACCTTGTTATATTGAGGATAACGATTTTAGTAAAGCAACTAAACTCCGCAAGTTAATTATCGGTAATGATACTCTCGGATATAGAAGCTATATCACAGCTTTAGCTTTAACCAATAACCCAATCCTCGAAGAACTAAACATTGAAAATTGTAATACTTTCACAGACGCTTCTATTGACCTAACAAACTGCGGAAACCTTGCAAAGTTCTATGCAAACGGAAGTAATATCACAGAGGTATTATTTGCTAATTACGGCAAGGTTGCTGACGTTGAAATGCCTTCTTCTATTAGGTCTATTAGTATGCGTAATCTTAATTATTTAACCGACTCAAATTTAGATATGCCTTCGTATAGCAATATGCGTAGTGCAACAATCGTTGGTGGTGTTCTTGACACAAAGACGCTTATGGGTAGTCTTGCACCAACGCTAACTTATTTATATTTAACTGGTTTCGACTGGTCTTTCTCCAATATTGATTTTACTACACCACAAAACTTTCTGATTGAGAAGTTATATCAAATTAACAATGTAACCCTAAAAGGTACTATTAGAATTGATAGAATCCCGTACAGATATGTACAGAAATATCACGACAAATGGGGTGACGATTTTGTAATTGACGCTAATGTTGTCGTTCCCGAATTTAGCATTACCTTTTTAAATGCGGATAAAACACCCATTTTATCGTCACAAACTGGACAGCCATACGTTGAGTGGGTTGACGGTGAAAATGCGGCATATAACCCAATTACAGAAGGATATGTAAATACGCCAACTAAAGCAAGCTCCGATAAGTACAATTATTCTTTCAGCCATTGGGCTTTATTTGTAAATGATACTGTCGGTGCTGAATATACGTTTGGTAGAGTTTTAACATCTAATCTTACGTTAATTGCTGTCTACACAGGAACATTAAGGACATTTACAGTGAATTGGTATACGTCGCCTGTTAATACTACTATTACATCAGGTGAATGGAACTCAAAGACTAATTCTGCAAATAGGGTATTATTGCACACAGAAACAGATATACAATATGGTGCAGAAGTGTCTTTTGATAATTTGCAAAAGGTTAAATGTCAAGATGTATCGTCTGGAAATTTGGTTTATATGGAAACATATAACTTTATTTCTTGGAGTGATTCAACTGGTAGCGTCAAAGGCGATATGGACGTTTATGCTATATGGGATTATGCAAAAATTTTCAAAAACAACGGAAATCTTATTTTAGAGGATTCTTCTGGTAATAGGAAGAAACTAAAAGATATGACTTCAGCCGAAATTGCAAGTGTGTGTGCTAATAACGAAGCGGAAACATTCTTTAGTGATAAAGATTATTTTGATTTCGTTATGGGTCACGATTATTCTTTTGCAAATGTTAATGAAGAAACTCTTGTATCACTCGGTAATGAAGTTCACCTTAACGGTTTGACCGCAGTTATCCCAACAGATAGTCAAGGACATCAAATCAAGTTGTTCACTGCTGATTCTCCGTCATTTACTATGGCTATTGATTATCAGTTTACAAATGACGCTAATGATTATGCTCCTGCGAATCAAAAGACATTGGTTTCTTGTTTTGAAAATCCTGATAATGGTAATGACGGTTTCTCATTGAGATATAATTCAAATAAAGCAAATATTCTTTGGGGTGACAAAAATCAAAATGTTACAACTACATTCAATAGAGATATGGTTGTATTACGTCACGTTCAAGGTAGCGACGAGTTATATATCTATGCTTTCAATGGTGGTAACGTAGAAGTAAATAACTATTCAGACGATATTGTTACCGCAACGCTCACAAGAACTACATTCAGTAATACAAATGCGCCTCTCGTATTTGGTGGTATTGCAGAATATGATTCAGAAAACGAAACATATATTGCAACGACTAACTCTACATATATCGGCGCAGGAATTATTTATTGGTGTAAGATTTGGTATGATGATTTAGGTGATACCATTGCAAGAAAAATTGCTTCTTGGACTCGTGATGAAGATAGACAAGAATATTTCAAGGTTCAGTTGGATTCTGCTGGAACTATGTACGGTAGCCCATATATTCTCACTGGTTCTTCCACAAGGGCGAGTGCTTCATTCTGCTCAAACAACTTAATGAGATATTTACATAGAATGAATGAACAAGGTGTTAATGCTGGCGGCTGGGGTGGAGATACCTCTACAACAGAAAGGTATCAAAAGTCTATGCACTACTTTATGCAGAATAAATTTTATCCTGCGATACCTGATAATATTAGAAATCTAATTGTACAGGTTAAAGTGCCTTCAACTACTGGTAGTAATTCAACCAATGTATCTAACTACGACAGTTATGTTTATATTCCTTGTGTTCGTGAAGAAGATGGTCAAAGCGGCACAGGCTACGCTTCCGAGGGTGAGCGTATTCCGTGGAATACTACAAACGGCAGAAGATTGAAATTCCGTGATGTTATTACATTGGATTCTTCGTTGAATACCGCTGGAAATGCTGTACATACTGGTGCTAATGAGCCAATCTTCGGTCAGAGCAAAGGTTTCTATGACGCGACTACTAATCCTAACGGTGTCAAGGAGTTTGATATTTGGCAGAACGGTAATAATCAGGCAATGATTTATTTGTCAGCAGAAACGTTGGCTAAAAAGAATATCACGCCCAATACAAAAATCACACAGGGTACTACACTGTTGGGCGGTTGGTTTGGTGCGAACAGATTCTGGTTGCGTTCGCCTGATACTGGTTACACCTACAGTTTCTGGTTTGTCAACTACAACGGTGCTACCTACAACAGCAACGCGAGCAACTGGAATGGCGTTTGCCCCTGCTTCTCAATTTTTGTAGTAAAAGAAGAATAATTTAATTATAAAAAGTCCTACAAATCTGACGGTAACTCGCTTACCGTCTTGTAGGGCTTTATTTATTTACGAAAGGAGGGAAGAGTGTGTCAGTGCTAAAGGCAAAAAGACATCTTGCTAAAAGCGAATTTGAACATACTTTTTCTCTATTTTATATTGAGTCAGAAAGATTGATAAATAAAGTTCCTAAAAGGCGAAAGAAATATGTTACTGAAAATATTGCGGTAATAAACAATTCAATATATAACGACCTAATGGTTATACAAAAATATTTATTCGCCAAAAAGGACAATAAGAAAGAAATTAAAAAATTAAGAATATTATCTGTTTTAGAGAAGATTGATTTTTTAGAGAAGGCGATTATGGTTTATTCAAATATAATGTCTATGTCATTTGAGCAACAGTGTAATTGGGTTAGCTATCTGGATAAAGAAGTAGCTTTATTAAATGGAATGTTAGACGAAGAAACGCCTAAATCAAAATTCAAAGCAACTGTGTTAGATTGGGAAAAGATTTCAAGATTTGAAGTATTAAGAAATATGGTTTTCTTACACAGATATACTCACGGCAAAGCTGTTAGAGCTGTTGGAAAGTTTGAAACTTGTACAACGCCGTTGCTTATAGGAATAATTGACGACGCATTATTCTATTTGTCAAAAGCTAACTCATATATACCACAAACAAAAGCTGAATATGAAGAAAGAGAAAAATACATAGATACAGTATTACAAAAATTAGATGAAATTCAAAGACCAATGTTAATGTACTTTAGCACTATGGGATATAGCAATAGGGTACAAAGAGAATGGTCGGAGATGTTACGAAAAGAAATTAAATTGGTTAAAGGTTTACAAAATTCCGATAGAAAGAGATTTAGTAAACTTCCTTAATAAATAAACAATTTGGTTGGAATCTATATCACCTTTGGTGCGAACAACTTCTGGTTGCGTTCGCCTAATACTGGTAACACCAACAATTTCTGGTTTGTCAACAACAACGGTGCTACCAACAACAACAACGCGAACAACTGGAATGGCGTTTGCCCCTGATTCTCATTTTCAAGTAGCAATGAATAAGTGTGAAGAGGTTTTTCAATAAATCTAAAAAAATTGAGAAGGAGGTTTCAACCATCTGTTAATGTTTATAAGACATAAACAGTAAATAATACGTTCAGGTGTTTTAACTTGGACTCGCTGGTTAGCGATTCATAAGGGGTCGGGTGGACGCTTTTTGCATAGATATGTCGTGCAACCGTGTCATATTTTTATACCCGTATCACCTGTGGCTGGAACAACGGTGGCACATAATATTTGAGATTTGGTATCTAAATTGACGGTATTATTGTGTGAATATAAGCCGAATGAAGGAAAATCAAAAAAAAGGGTAAGTAAAAGGTAAAAATAATGAATAATAAAGAACGAATACAAAAAAGAATAGAAAGGGATAAAGCTCGTAGAGCTGCAAAGAAGGCACAACGAGCTAAAGAAGCTGATGATTATAATAAAGTTTTGACAATGCAACATTATCACAATTCATTACGGAAGTGTAGAAAAGGAGTAATGTGGAAAGGAAAACCACAAGCATATTGTAATGAAGGAATAACCAATGTCCTTGAAACACTTGAAATTGTTGAGAGTGAGAAACTTCCACCGTTAAAGAACACAACTCCTATCATACTTTATGAGCGTGGAAAAGAAAGAAAAATTATTCCAATCCAATTTGATGATAGGGTTACTCAACGTGTATTATGTGATGATTCACTTCTTTCAATGGTTAAGTCATCACTAATATATGATAATGGTGCAAGCATGAAGAAAAAAGGAACTAATTTTGCGCGGAAACGTGCAGAGAAATTTCTTCGTAGTGCAATAAATGAGTACGGACAAGATTTCTACATATTAACATATGATTTCAAAAGTTTCTTTGATAGCATACCACACCAAACTTGTTACAATGTATTAAATAAATATTATACTGATAAACGCATTGTGAACATTGTTATGGAAGTGGTTAAATCATATCAAAGACCAGAAATAATGCGATGTAAAGATAAATTAGAAAGGGAAATGCAATTACAAAAACTTGAAAACAATGAATTGTGTGGCATTTGTCTTGGTAGCCAAATCTCACAAATACTCGCTTTGGTCGTTCCAAATGAATTAGACCATTATGTTAAAGATAAAATGAGAATGAAACGGTATGTGAGGTATATGGATGACGGCATTATTATTCATAATGATAAGGCTGTTCTGTGGAAATTATACGAGGGAATGAAGAAAATCTGTGAAAAACTCGGTTTAACATTTAACGAAAAGAAAACAAAAATTGTTAAAGCAACGAAGGGTTTTTCTTTCCTAAAAATTAAATATCGTGTTGCTTGTAAGAAATTAGTCAAAACACTTGTCAGAAGCGGAACGGTCAGAATGAGAAGAAAACTCAAAAAGTTCAAAAAGAAAGTCGATAGCGGGATAATGAAATTGGACGATGTGTATAATTCTATGCAATCGTGGTTGGCACACGCTAAACTGGCTAAATCTTATCATACTGTAAAGAGTATGCTGAAACTTTATGATGATTTATTTGGTGGTTATAAAATAACCAAAAAATATTTCAAGAATCTTAAAAGAAAGGTAGGTAAGTCAGATGAAGTATTACAAAGTGATAAATGGGCAGCTTTTCGTTGGGATTGCGACATCTGCGGAGCTGCGTAGAATCCAATTAGAGCATAACATTTTGATTGCTTGTACTGAAAAAGAAGCGCAGTGCGTCCAAATTGATGATAATTTCTATCACGCTGGTTGGATGAAAGCAATTCGTGAGGATATTGGTGCTGTAACGGCAGACGTAACAGAAATCACAAAAGAAGAATATGATATACTCTACGAGATGATTGAACACGACGAAGAAATTGACCCAATGCCAGACCCAGACCCAGACCCAGACCCAACGCCAGAACCCGAACCTGAAGATATAACGGTCGATTATGCTAAAACCTTAAAAATCAAGGAAATGAATCAAACTTGTCAAAATACAATATTCGCTGGAATTGATGTGGTACTCTCTGACGGAGAATCACATCATTTTTCTTTGACAGAATACGACCAAGTAAATTTATTTAAGTTGGAAACACTTGCACATTCTGGTGCTGAAACATTACCGTATCACGAGGACGATAAACCTTGTAAATTCTTTCCTGCGGAGGATATTATTACAATCGCCAATGCTGCCACAAACTATGTTACATATCACACAACATACACAAACAGCTTGAAGTCTTATATTAAATCACTTCGCTCATTGAATACAATATCAAGAGTTTATTATGGCATTGAAATCCCTGAAAAATATCAATCAGAGGTTTGGAAAGCGATAAACACTAATGAAGATTAAACTAATTACAAAATATTTGTTTCTATTTTCGGTTGGCGGTCTAATCTATTGTGGATTAGAACTTTTTTGGAGAGGACATACACATTGGACAATGTTTATCGTTGGTGGTCTGTGTTTTATATTTTGTGGCAGTATTAACGAGTTGTTTAGTTGGGATATGCCTGTTTGGATTCAAATGTTGATTTGTTCCGTGGGTATAACAATTATTGAATTTATTTCTGGCGTTATTATCAATATTATTTTTCAACTAAATGTTTGGGATTATAGTAATTTGCCATTTAATATTATGGGACAAGTTTGTTTGCTATTTTCGTTTTTGTGGTTTTTATTATCTCTCGTTGCAATATGGTTAGATGATTGGTTGAGATATTTATATTTTGATGAAGAAAAACCTCATTATAGGTGGTGGTAATATGCCTGATTATATAGAAAGGGTTACACGATATAAAAAGTATTCACAAGCTGATTTCCCTGATTGTTGCAAATGCAGGAAAGGACATATTTGCCATATCTGTAATCAAATTCTAAAGGGTGAAAAGAATTATCACCGTGCTAAAAATCGTATTAGAAAAGAAATCGAACAGCAAATAAAAGAATAGTTTTATCGTCAAAAAATTGAAATTTAACCTTCGATACTATCGAGGTTTGAATTTACTTAAAAATCAAGAAAGAGGTGACGTGTTATGAAATATCTAAACAAAACTAAATTTGACAATGAAATGAGTAAGTTAAAAGCTGAAAATGAACAATTACGAATGTTAAAGGAGCTTAAAGACGAAAAGAATAAATATCGCAAAAACCCCAAAATGGAAATGAGTAAGAAATTTGCTATATATCTATTCTTACTGTTAAACGTGATTGTGATTTACTCTTTAGTTGCAATGTGGCACTTTATGGATTTGTCATACCTCGGAACTTTAATTACGGCGATAGCGGCAGAATGTATCACATATATCACATACTGTACAAAATCATATAAGGCTAAAGCTAATGAAGAAGCCTTAAATTATGCGCGAGAACGCGACCAAATTGAATCCGTAGTTGATGAACCATACATACCAAAAGACAATGGAATTATTGATAATATTGAAGGATAAAGGTGGAATTTATGCTAACAGGTATTCAGAATTTTTTACAGTTTATAAATGATAACTGGACAGCGATTGTTATTATTATTGCTTTAGGCGTGTCTATCGCAATTAAGGTTAAGAATCTATTTGTTAAAGACAAAGACGGGCAAATTGAAATCGCAAAAGCACAAATCAAACAAATCGTGTTAAAGCTAATTACAGACGCAGAAGTTGATTACAATGACTGGCAAAAGGCTGGCTCTATCAAGAGGTCACAAGTAATTCAAAAAATCTATACGGATTATCCAATCCTTGCAAAAGTTACAGACCAAGATATGCTTATTGCTTGGATTGATAATGAAATAAATAGTTCCTTAAAGGAATTAAGAAAAATCGTTGCGGAAAATGCAACAGAAAAAGAAGAAACCGAAGAATAAATACCCCAAACAATGCCTTGCTGATTGATTTCGGCAAGGCTCTATTTTTTTTTTTTTTTTAAGGAGATGATTTTATGGCAGTAACAGCAAGTCAACTTATTTCTACAGCAAAGAAATTAAACGGCTACAAAGCAACAGCCTATTCTTGCACACCTAATAACTGGTTTTATGGTTATAACGTTGGTGGCGACGTAGCTTGGTGTGCGGCAACTATTTGTTATTGGTTCAATCAGGCAGGAGCGAGTGATTTAATTCCCGTAAAATCCGCTAACTGTGGTGTCCTTGCAAGAGGCTTTTATGACAAAGGGCAATTAGTTAAGAGTGGCTATAAGGCTGGCGACGTGGTGTTTTTCCATTGGTCTAATGATTCAAGTTCAAGTGTTCCTGGAGTGTACACTTTAGACCACGTTGGTTTAATTATCAGCGCAAACAGTGACGGCACATATACCACAATCGAGGGTAACACTGGTAGTTCAGCTTATGGCGAGTGTGCTATTCGTACAAGGTATTCATATCAAATTTCTTGTTGCGGTCGTCCTAAATACGGTTCTTCCTCTAATTCGGGTGGTAACTCTAATTCCAATTCAAATTCTAACTCTGGTAGTTCCAAATCAACAGATACATCAAAGCCTAATATTTGGTATCAAGTGTGCACTGCCGAAGATGGTTGGTTGCCTGTTGTCAAGAATTTGGAAGATTACGCTGGTGTTGAAGGACACGCTATCACAAAAATCGCTATCAAAGTAGATAAAGGCTCTGTTTGGTATCAAGCTCACGTTAAAGGCGGTGGCTGGTTAGGAAAGGTCACTGGTTGGGACGCAAAAGAACCTATCAATGGCTACGCAGGAAACGGTAAGCCGATTGACGCTCTAAAGGTATATTACACGACTCCTGATAGCATTAGAAAAACTGGTGTTGTTTATTGTGCCAAGTATAAAGTAAGCCCAACCAACACTTCTACTTATTATGATTGGCAGATTGATACCGATACCAATAACGGTATGGACGGATATGCAGGAGCATTTGGCATAGCTATGGATAAATTGGTGCTTTCACTTGTTTAATGAGGTGATAATATGGCAAGTATTGTAAATACAAAAGGTGTTGATATTTCTTATTGGAATGGCGACATTGATTTAGCAAAAGTTAAAAACGCGGGTTATAAATGGGTTATGATTCGCTGTGGTTGGGGTAATAATGTAACAAGCAAAGATGATAGTAGATTTGCCGCTAATGTTGCTAAAGCAGAGAAATTAGGTATGCCGTGGGGCGTTTATCTGTTTAGCTATGCTTGCTCTACATCAGACGCGAAAAGTGAGTTGGCACATATTGATAGATTATTGAAAGAACAAAAAGCAAAAGGATATTTGCCTACATTGCCTATCGCTATTGATATTGAGCCTACTGACGAGGTACAGAATAAAGGCGGTTGGACTTCTACAAATTTAACCAATGTAGCGACAATCGTTTTAGATGGTTTGAAAGACCTCGGCTATTATCCGATTATCTACACAGGATATGAGGAACTTGCTATGATGAATAACCATATCAGAAACGATTATGATTGTTGGTTCGCACAGTGGAGTTCAAAGCCAAGTGCTTACAAATATAATCGTATGGGTATGTGGCAATACGGTGGAGAAACAAATCACATTGATAGCCCGACAATTTCTGGTGTTGGCGTAATCGACCAAGATATTGCTTATAAAGATTACCCAACTATCATTAAGAATGGTGGTTATAATGGTTGGTCTAAATCGTCTGGTGGAAATACGCCTAAAGAAGATGATTCGTCTGTAACACCGACACCAACGCCTACCCCAAGCGTAGACGCTCCTATTATCTATACACAGGGTGTTGCAAATGGGAAATGGCTTGGTGTTATTAAAAACGGTGCTGATTATTCAGGTATTGTTGGCAAAGCACTTGTTGCACTTGCGGCTAAAGTTACAAAAGGTACTATTGAGTATAGCGTACACGTTAAAGGTAAGGGTTGGCTCGGCAAAGTCACTGGATTCAATTATAAAGATTATAACAATGGTTATGCTGGTGACGGTTATCCTGCCGAGAAAGGTAATCCTATAGACGGCGTAAAAATGTATTATCGTACTCCCACGGAAGTAATTAATAAATTAGGATATTATCGTGTAGCATATCGTGTACATCTGCTTGGTGGTGGCTGGTTAGATTGGCAATACGACACAGAAACCACAAACGGACAGGACGGATATGCAGGAATATTTGGAAAAACTATTGATGGTATAGAAGCAAAAATAGTCAAGTAAAATATGTAAGGAGATAAGCCAATGGAAAGTTACCAAAACACGCAGAATGTATGGGATTTTCTGTCTGGCATACCGATTGGAACGATAGTGGCGTGGGTTATTGTAATCTGCGCCATTATTGGCTTCCTTTGTGCTGTGCTAATAAAGCTATACAAAGCGTTTGAGAAGTACAAGGAAGTGAAAGATATGAATGAGAAGTACAAAAACACATTAGAACAACAAGGTGAACAGCTTAATGAAATATCAGGCAAAGTTGATAAATTGTTGGATTGTCTGGAAGTTCAGAGAAAAATCAATTATAAGCAAGTCAGATTAAGCATAGTTAGAATTTGTAACGAAGCTATAGACAAAGGTGAAATCTCTGCAACACAGCATAAATCTCTAATGGAAATGTATGACGAATATATAGAATCTTTTGCCGATATGAAACCAAACGGTTATGTACATCAGTTAGTTAATATGGTTAATGATAAAGACCGTGTTGTAATTATCGGTAAAATTGTTGAATAAAATAAGGGTTATAAGATTTAATAGTCTTATAGCCCTTATCTTTTTGCGCTTTGTAATGGTAATAGTAAAGAATATTATCAAATTTGTATTTCAGTATGTGGTCTAATCTATCTGTTATCGGTCACAAACTGAAATGGAGTTATGCTGTTTCTTGATTATTTCCCCTAATTTGTTGTAAATACTCCTTATTTCGTGGCATAAATTTGAGTTTTACATTATCTGGGTCAATATTATAAGAATTACCGCTTTCTGTTTCAACCATAATTTTTTCATCAAATACGGTGATTCTCTTTATAAATTTTCTGATGTCATCATCTGTAATATCAGAAGAATCCGAAACACTTGTTTCTAAAAAAGTTTTGATTTCCTGCAATCGTTTTTCTTTACTGATAAACTGTGTTTGTTGTGTAGATTCACTTTCAATCTCTGATTGTAATGAGGAAATCTTTGCAACTAATTCTTCTTTTTTAGAAATATATTCAGACTTACTAATGACATCATCTAATAATAAATCAGTTAAATTATTTAGTCGTTTTCTATACTTTTCAAGTTGTTTCGTTAGAGTATTGATTCTGTTTTCTTTTTCGCTGTCAAGAGCTTGTCGAAGAATATCAAGGGTGATTTTAATGTTTGTACAATTTTTGTTTTCCATAAAAAGGATTTGTCGGATTTCATTTAGTATTTTATCAAACTCTATATTATAGTTTTTGCAATACTTTACGCCCCAAGATTTATAGGTGCTACACATCCATATATCGCGTCGTAACCTATTAACTTTAGTCGTGTATGGACAATGCCAAAACGGTTTACCGCATTTACCACAAAAAATCTTACCGCTTAATGCTGATTGTTCGGGAGCAAAAGGCGTTGAATTGCTACCTCTCTTTTCGCCTGTGAACGTATTGAATGTGGTAGCTTTTTGTTTAATAATATCATTTGCCTTTTCCCATATTTCTTCACTTACGATAGCAGGAATACCGTTTTGAATATATTTACGCTTGCTCTTTGGCACACTTTCAGTTTTCTTTGTTTCAAAGTTATAATGAGTTTTACCACTGACTAATAGCCCTTTATACTTTTCATTTTTTATCATTCTTTTCAGTGTCGATAAACTGAATTGTGTACCAGTAGAAGATAATACGCCCATTTCTGTTAGTTTCTTTTGAATCGTTCTAAATCCATATCCGCTAACATACCATTCAAAAACTTGTCTTACTATTTTAGCTTCTTCTTCATCAACAGCAAATGATTGTTTGATTTTGACATAACCGTAAATTCTGCTGTTCCCATAGGCTACACCACTTTCAATACTTCTTTGTGAAGCACTGTTAATCTTTTTTGATAAATCCCTTGAATACTCTTCAGCCATCATAGCTTTAATGCCGTTGATTAAAGAATCATCAGAAGTATAAAACTTTCTGTCAAGAAACATATACAGTTTTTTACCTTCGGTTGCAACACGATTGATAAACTGATAATAATTACCAGTGTTACGATTCATTCTTGATATGTCTTTGATAACGATGATGTCAAATTTATCTGTTAGCATATCGTTGTATAATCTGTTATATTCGTGTCTACCTTTAGATGTTGTTCCAGTTTTACCTTCGTCGATATAGCCGTCAACAAGTAACCAATTAGGTTGCAAGTGGATGAAAGATGTTAGTTCTTCAACTTGCTTTTCAAGCGCATTGATTTGTTTTTCTTCCTCTGTTGAAACCCTTGCGTAAAAAACAACTTTATAGATTTTGTTTACGTCTAATTCTTTGATTATTTCATCCATATTTCCTCTCTTTCTGTAATATTCTTTACTATTACCATTATACCATAAATAAGAAAAGGGCGCAAGGAAAACGCGCCCGATTCAATCAATTTATTTCTCTTTTTTGTGACGTAGAATATTTTTTATCTAACAAAGAACAGGCTTGTATATATTCGCTTTCTGTTATTAGCTTTGAGTGCCTTAATCTGTTTAGATTATTCGTCACTTTCATATATTCACTCTTACTCATATGTATATCACCAATTAGTGTGTCTTAATTCTCTGCGCCAAACCATAATGTCTTTATGCGCTTCAGCTTCTTCTTGCGTTTTGAATACACGCATTTTAATACTGTGTTGATTTGATAATGTTAAGTCATTGCTGTTTCTCATAGTATTTATTTCAGCGGTAAAGCTATAAAACATTTTGCGTTTTTGCGTGATTTTATAAAGACGTATTTGAACAACTTTATTCGTTGCTTCATCTTGTGGCATAACCACATAATAAGTGTTTCCAACAACCAAGTCTTTATTCGCATAATCTGCAATAATCCCAAGAGCGTCCGATAATCCAGCTAAATAATGTTCGTGACATTCATCTAATGTTCTTGCTGATTCTGTGGTTATCTTATCTTGAATCTCCTTGATTGCGAATTGTATATTAGTTAGCACCTGTGCTACCAAATCCACCACGGTCAACTGAATCTAAAGTATCAACTTTTTCAAATTCAATTGTTGGCTGTCTTTTCATAATTCGGAACTGGCAAATTCTGTCATTCTTGTTGATTACAGTATCACGCATAGCAAGCGCAGGAAAACGCCAAATATCGTTTGTGCCACTGTATGAGTTGTCGATAACACCCATTGAATTTGTCTGCAATACTCCCCACTTCTTAAATGTTGAGCTACGAGGAACAACGTGTGCTTCGTAACCGTCAGGCAGTTTCATTGATACGCCGAGGGAAATCAACTTGAAATCACCTGTGTTCATAGCAACGGTTTCGGCAGCACGAAGGTCAATCCAATCGCCCACGGCAATTTCTTTAATCTTTTCAATTTCGTTATCGTGATATTTAATCTTAATCTTTTCCATATTTATACCGTCCTTATTCTTTCTATATCTTCTTTAATTATATCAATTCTTTCTGATATAATAGTGAGTTGTGTATCAAGTTTACCGACTTCACAATTATTTAATTCTTGAACCATTCCCTTAACACAAGTTAAGCGTTGTAAAATATTATCGAATAAATCACTCGTATCAAGGCTTGAAACCGATAATGTTATTAGTGGAATATCTATTGGAAATTTTGCTTTATCTTTTATTAGTGTTAGTAATGTATGGATTCCTTCATCAACAATTACCCCCGTGTTGCAACCATTCAAACCGTCTATTGAAATCGGCTCTGGAATTAACGCATTTAATTCTTTGGCTCTGTCTTTTATATTTTCCGCTTGTACTCTACTAACGACTAACACTGGATATTTGTATTGTTCACTTGCTAATACAGCTCGTGTAGTTTTACCGCCGCCACGAGGTAAATTTATAACTCGCATAAGTTAATTCTCCTTAATTTTCTTTTGCTTTATAATTCTATGAGTTAAGTAACAATTCTAAATTGTCGATTTGCAATTCCGTTTGTTTGTCGCTGGACAATAAACTGTTTAGTTTGTTTTCTATTGTGGCAAGTTCACGCTTTTTATCACGATAATCAATAGAATCTTTCTTGGATTTAATATCGTCAAACCAATCAGCAAGACTAAATCCAGAGATTGTAACTTCTTCTGCTGACATATTAAGCGACTCAGCGGATTTAATCAGAGCGTTAATTTTTACGAGTAAATAAGCCAAATTCTGTGTAGATACGTTTAAGTTGTACGTTTCGCCGTCAAGTTGCAAAATGCAATTTGTTTTTGGCGAAAATCTGCTGTGCATATTATTTAGTTCTTCACGCTTTTTCTCAATTATCTTTTTTAATTCAATAATTCTTTCGTCATTCTTCGTAGCCATAATTATATCCCTCTATTAGTGTTTCTCCGTTTTCTAAAAAATGTTTCACAAAGCAAGGTTTAAGATTATCATAAGCCTCTTTTATAGTGCTAAAGTCTGTACCATTGCGACAAAAATTAGCTTTCTGTTTGTTATAACTTAACCCTGTATATCGCTCTATTCCATAATTATCATTATAAACAGATACGCCCATAGTATCATTCTTTTCATCATTTTGTAACTTCTTGCATTGCTGCTCAAATATATCAAATGGAATATAAATCAATTTACTTTCGGAATACTTTATCGGAGAAAATGTTTCCAATTTAATCATTTTTTCATACAATTCAGAATATTTATCTTGATGATTAGATTCTGCTCTAAAAAAGCGTTTGCTGACGCTTTTAGTTGGGGAGATACGATAATATTTTTCACCGCTATAATATGATGTACATATTTCCGCGAACCAATAATATCTACCCATATTCTTATATCTAAAACGATATGTTTTAGGTTTATATGATATATCAGTTTGCCAACTATCATCTAATGGATATTCCCAACCGACATCTTCATATCTTGGGCTATAAAGTGAACCAACAAACTTTTTTATAAAATAATTTTCTTCCTTTTTATAGTAATCATATCTACCTAAATAAATATATTCTGTATCATCTCTGCTTTTGTAAGTCACACCAACAACCAATTCACTACCTTTTACAAATAAATTATCTTGTATAGCTTTACTTTGGGTGATAAATTTTTGATAATCAGGTGAATCAACAGGAACGAGAATTAAATCTTTTCCAGCAAAGCCATAAACAAATTCGCCCTCTAATCCTTTTCCTTTAATGCTGCTACAACATTCCAAAATCCAAAGAAGATTATCAATGGTAATCTCAAATTCAAATCCGCGCGGGTCATATATTCTTGAATATGATTGCCTAAAGTTCCAATCACTTTTATAACCGCCAACTTTTTTGTTTAGAACAAATCCCTCTGTTGGAACATTTTCGTATTCATTATTTGGAATTTTCTTATCTCTCCAATTCTGCCAAGATGTTTCTTTTCTTAATTTGCCACGTTCATCATAGTAAATAATGTAAGCTAATTTTCCAGTGTAGGTATCTGTTCTGTTTTGATACCCAACATTGATTTTGCTTGGTATAAATATAGACATATATCACCTTTATGTAAATTATAATTCTTGTTTAGGATTATATAGTTGTATTTTTGAATTAGAAAGTGTTGCAGGAACGTGAATTATCCTTTGATTTGTACTACCAGCCCAAATAATATGCTCATTATATAAATCTTGATTTTCTAATTGAAATTGACCGTCAACAAGATAATCAATAGATTCAATGATTTTATGCTTGATTTTAAGTATTTGATTAACTGCCAAATTATCAGATAAAATATTTTTATTGTATAAATCTTCAAAAGAATATCCAGTGTATAACCAAATCTTTTTTGAAGGATATAAATGTTTTAATTCGTTGATAATCTCTAATACTTCTGGTGCATTTTCATCACACAAAGGTTCACCGCCAAGAATAGAAATCCTTTTTATGTAAGGCTTTCCTGCAATCTCAATGAATGTATCTTTTGCTTTTTTAGTCCATTCCTTGCCACCGCTAAAATCCCAAGTTTCGGGATTAAAGCAGCCACGGCAATGGAAATGACAACCTTGAACAAAAAGAGATACACCTAAACCTTCACCGTTTGAAACGTCCATTTCTCTGATTTTTGAATATCTCATTTTCGCTCCTAATTATGTACATTCGTGTGAACCATAAGCGTAAAAACTTACACTATTTTCATCTAAATCTTTATCATCAATATGTAATACACGTTCTTTAATTTCTTGCGTTCTGCCCTGATTCCAAAATTGTGAGCCAATGTAGCCACAAGTTCTTCTCGCAACACTCATTTTGTTTTGGTCGTGGTTGCCACATTTCGGACACTCCCAAATCAATTTGCCTGTTCTTTCATCAGTTACAATTTTAATTTCACCGTCATATCCACACACAGAGCAATAATCGCTTTTGGTGTTTAACTCTGCATACATAATATTCTCATAAATAAATTGAATAATTTGAATAACAATAGGAATGTTATGTGTTAGATTTGGAACTTCAACATAGGAGATAGCCCCACCAGGGCTTAACTTCTGAAACTTGGCTTCAAGAGCAAGTTTATCAAATGCGTTGATTTCCTCAAACACGGGAACGTGGTAAGAGTTTGTAATGTAATTCTTGTCTGTTATACCTTCAATCTCACCAAATCTTCTCTTGAGGCATTTTGCAAACTTATATGTTGTGCTTTCGATTGGTGTGCCGTATAAACTATAATCAATATGTTCGGCTTCTTTCCATTCTTTGCATTTATCATTTAGTTTTTGCATTACCTGTAATCCAAATTCTTCTCCAATACTGTTATCAGTATGGCTATGCCCTGTCATATATTTTACACATTCATAAAGCCCAGCATAGCCAAGAGAAATAGTTGAATAACCATTATGCAATAAATCGTCAATTTTTTCGCCTTTTTGTAACCTTGAAATCGCTCCGTTTTGCCACAAAATCGGGGCTACATCTGACGGTGTTCCTTCTAACCTTTGGTGACGAAGCTGCAATGCTTTGTGGCATAACTCCGTTCTCTGCTCCATCAGTTCCCAAAATAAGTCCATATCGCCACCTGAACTTAATGCCACATCTACAAGATTAATAGTAACTACGCCCTGATTAAATCTGCCATAATACTTTGGATTTCCGTCTTTGTCAACATAAGGTGTTAAGAAAGAGCGACAGCCCATACAACCATAGCAATTACCATTACCATTAGAATCAATTTTGTATTCAAGCATTTTCTTTTCAGAAATGTAATCTGGGACTAACCTTTTTGCGGTACATTTAGCAGCAAGTTCAGTAAGATAATAATATTTACTACCCTCGTAAGTATTATCGTTTTCAAGCACATAAAGTAATTTAGGAAATGCAGGAGTAACCCAAACACCATCAGGATTTTTTACACCCTCAATGCGTTGCTTTAGCACTTCTTCAATAATGAGTGCGAGGTCTTTTTTTGTCTGTTCATCCTTTGCTTCATTCAAATACATAAACACAGAAAGGAATGGTGCTTGTCCATTGGTTGTCATCAGTGTTACTACCTGATACTGAATTGTCTGAACACCACGATTAATTTCTTTTTTTACCCTTGATTCTACAATCTCATTAATGCGTTGTGCAGAAACAGGAATGCCATCAAGTTCAGCAACAACTTCTTTCCTGATTTTTTGTCTGCTAACTTCGACAAATGGAGCAAGATGTGTTAGTGAAATGGTTTGTCCACCATATTGAGAGCTTGCCACTTGTGCAATTATTTGTGTTGCAATATTACAAGCTGTTGCAAACGAGTGGGGTTTTTCAATCATAACCTCACTAATTACAGCTCCGTTCTGCAACATATCTTCAAGGTTAATTAAACAACAATTATAAAGCGTCCGCTGTGCAAAATAATCTTCATCGTGGAAATGAATAATGCCTTCGTTATCAGCTTGGATAACATCAGGTGGTAACAAAAACCTTTGAGATATATCTTTACTTAATATTCCCGCCATATAATCTCTTTGTGTTGTAACCAACATAGCATTTTTGTTTGAGTTTTCTTCATTCCAATATTCACTTTTACCAAGAAGAAGCTCCATTACGGTATCATCTGTTGAATTTTTAACTTCACGTTGAAATTCACGAACACTTCTATATCCCTCGTATGCTCTTGCGGTTTGAATTTCACCTTTTTCACAAAGTTTATCAAAAACCATAGCCTCAATGGTGTGTACACTTAAATCATCCACCGAATTTGCAATATCAGTAATCTCATCGGCAATTTCGTTTGCGATATTTCGTCGCACAATTCCGCTACCTTTTGTCATAGCTTTCATTATAGCTTCATAGATTTTATTTTTATCATAATCTACTTCTTCACAATTTCTTTTAATTATTTTCATTATATTTCTGCCTCTCTATTAAACCAATCTTTTACAAACAAATCTGCCATTTCTTGCAACATTTCTTTTGTTCCATTATTTTTGATTATGGTATCGTAGTGATAATTAAATACGTTACCGTCAGCCATATTTGATGTGATTTGCGGCACTGAATCACGAGTGATTAAAATTGTATGAGCGTTAAATTCATTCTTTGCTCTTTCAATTTCTCTCGGTTCTCTGATGTGTAAAAACATAAAAACAGCGAGTTCATTTTTATTAAACAACGCAACCATACGCTTTAAATCTTCAAAAGGCATATCATTATATTCGGTTGTTAGTACTTTTAAGTCAGATAAAAATTTTCTGTCTTTTTCTGTCTTACCACCATTCCACCCAGCTTGCGTTGCAATATCTTTTACCTTATCAATGGAAGAATAATTCCAAACTTTATATAATGGCAATATAATTAAATTATCATTATTATATTTTGGCGGTATTCTATTAATGCTATTTCTAACCATATTAACAAACGTGTCTTTTCCAACACCGCCAGAGCCATTTATAATAAAAATCCGTTTAGGAGCTTTAACCGTATTCACCGTATTCATCATAATCAACCTCCGAAAAATCCACATCTAAATATTTTGCTTGGGTTTCCAAATCTGAATCAACAAAGAATGAATCAAGACATTCCTCATAATCATCTTGTAAGGATTTTGCTTTCTGCTCATTTGTTTTTGAAAGCCATTCTTCATTCATATATTCTCTTGCGCAATTCTCGCAATAATCACTATCATCTATGTGATATATAGCGTCCTCGCTTCCGCAAGAATCACATTCACAATAAACTCTTTCCCAATGTGGACACATTTTACCCAAACACGGTAATCCACAATCTACACAATCACTTTCACGTCGTAACATTTTTATCCTCTGTTTCATCAAAAAATAGAAATTCAGGCGCATAAGGAAGCGTTCTTGCCCATCCTATAAAATACGGCACGTTTGGATTATCCTTACCAGACCACTCATTTAACTTATGATTTCGGCGTTGCCCTTTACTGCACATACCAAGAAGATTCTCGTATGTAAAAGTTAAAGTTGCTTTCATTTCGTAACTATCGGGTAGCATTTGTATTAACGCTTTCCAATATTTTTTATTTTGTGTTTCATTAAATTTAATTCGTAGATATTCTAACGTAGTTAAGGTATTCTCAAATTGCTTTGTAACAATAATTTCAATATCATCTACTGCGTCATGTGCAAAATCATTTTTATCAAATGGTTTACTGTGGATTTTGTGCATTGTTGAGCAGCTATTTCTTACCGTTGCAACCTTGTAAGTATCAAATTCTTTCCACCAATAAAGCGGCGCAGTAATATCAACACAAACAAAAATTTGCCGCATAAATTTTCTGTGTTCAGAACCAGCGCGAATAAGTTTTTGAGCAAGTTTCATATCTTCATTACCAATACTGACATATTCTGCATAAGGGTAAGATAAATATGTAATGTAAGAAGGTCTGTTTGGATTTTTGGTAAGATAATATTTGTTTTTATTTTCTGTATCTTGTTCAAATTGCAATAGTTTAGCTACGTTGCAAATACCAAAAAGACTATCGCTTTTATGCCAACTGTTTAATGGGTTTCGCATACCCCTTAATGCGCCTTCCCAATTCATTGTTCTTGTGTGTTCAAATTTCAAATAATATTCTCCTTTGTTTAGCTTGCTTTAGCCAAGCAATGACGGTTATTCCATTTTTCAATAGCTTCATTATCTTTATTGGTTGTTGGATAATTAAACCGTCTTTTTGCTTGTACAATTTGATTATTTACTATTTCTAATGTTACCAAACTTGATTCTGGTTCAAGTTTCTTTCTCATAAAGATAATATGACATTCACCGTCAAGAACCTTGTCAATATATGAGGCTACACAGTTGCTTTGAGCCACAGCTTCATCTTTAATATCTTGTATTTTCTTTGGATAGATAAAAACATAATCACCGATTTTATCTTCTAATGATAAATCTATTCTTTTCTTAAACAAATCTTCACTAAATGTTTTCTTTAATCGTTTATAATTCCTTGTCGCAATTTGATGTGTAGTCAAGAAATGCCGTGGGTATTTATCAAATTTATTGCTAATAGCTGACATCATTCTCGCATAATCATCAATTTCACGAATAACATCAGACATATCCTCTATAGCTTCAAATGTTTTTAGATAATCAATATAATCAAGGAGTGCATTTGCCGTATAACCGTATCGGTTTATTAAATAGTTAAATAAGCCTGCACTTTCCCAACTATAATCGCTAATTTTAATACTTGTTGTCCTTGTTAATACTTTCTCTAAATCATTGGAATTTAATGTTATGTATTCCTTGTTAAAAGCGAGATTATATGCGTTTGGATTTTCTAAATAGAATTTATAAAGGTCGTTGGTAAGCCTAATACTATAATCACGGCATATTTTTATTAAGCCATTAGGTACTTTGTCTATTGTATGACCAAAACGACTTTCTATTTGTTGAATTCCAGCGGAAAAGAATTGCTCAAAATCGCTCCAATGAGAGATTCTACTTAAAACCGTCCCAATCGCGTAAATCTCACAACCACTATAACTCCGTTGGTTTCTTACGAATTTCAAAAACCGCACATATTTTTCATCATCACATAAGTTTTCAAGGTCGTAAACAGTAAACCCTGATAGCTGCGAATTAAGGCTTTGAACATATTTACCACTTTTGCCGATAGCTTTCTTTTTAGCGAAATCATACTTAACTTGCTTACCGTCGCTCAAATCAAATATCAAAAATTGTTTTTCTTTATGTACTCTTACAACATCTGTTTTTGTCATTCTTACTCCTTAAATTCTTCGCTATGGGTTGAAACGTATGAGTTATTCGCAAATATTAAATTGCTTTCCTGCGGAATATTTCTTTGTTCATATTGGTCGAAATACGGCTCTGTTCTACTCATTTTAATTCTTATCGGTCTATTAACTTTTGACGCTTGCTCCATAAGACCTAAAAATTGATGTTCAATCATTACTCTTGGTGCTTGAATCCTTTGGAGTTGTATTCTGCCGTTATCATTAACTTCTAATGTTACCTCGTACACTTTAAATTCTTGAAACATGAATGCCTCCACAAATGGTAAAATATTGTCATTTATCGTCAAAATATAGGTGAAATATTGTCAAATATTGCCATAAATTGACGATAAAACGACAATTTTATTTGCATAGCCTAAATTTAGCTATTTTTGCATAAATCTAAGGCATAAATACAAAATTCTAATAAGTCCCTACTAATTATTATAACAAGATTTGATGAAAATGTCAAGAAAAAGTTTAATAAGTTCTTGCAAATTATTTCTTTTTCTTTTCTTTTCTCGGAGCAGGAAGAATTATATCATAATCTTTAATCCATATTTCTTTTGTGTTTGGAATGTCAACAAAAACACCATTCTCATTCATTCTTCTCTTTGGTTGATATTCTATTCTATTAAATACCACCACGTCACCAACAATCAATGGTTTATTTCCAAAACTCTTTTTTGTTATCTTACACTCTGTTGTACTGCCATTTTTTATTGAATAGAAATTAAGTTTTGGCGAATATTTTGTATCAACGCTAACTACTGAAGTAATCCTGTTTGCTGATGTGTTTCTTAATGTAGAATATCCAAGATGAATTATTTGTGATTGTACATTTTCATAAATGCTTCTCGGCTTATATTTTATATGATTCTCAATATCTTTTAAGAAACATTTTACGTTTACTGTTACAATCTTCGCAGTAATCTTTTTAATGGTCTGTTCACTTAATAAAGCTAATGTGAGTTCTTCAGAATCCAATAACGATTTATTGATTTGTTTTATACTCTTTTCTTTATCATAATAGTGTTCAAAAAACTGTTGTAATTTTAATAGTTTATTAGTATCGCCAAATTCTTCAAAAAATCCCAACTCTATAAGGGCTTTTATTTTTGATTGCCCGATATTTGTTTTTAGCTTTATATCGTAAAGTAAATCAACAAAAGAATTATATTCATTTTTTCCTAATTCAAATAATTCATCTGCTACATCTTTACTCATATCCTTAACGCTTTTTATTCCTTTATAAATACTATTATCCTCTTTTGAGATAGAATAAACATCACGAGAATGTCTAAACTTTATAGGTTTTAGCGATATTCCAAAATAAGGTAATTCACTAATCAATCTATTTGTTCTCGGCATATCGTCGCTATAATAATTTAACGCAACGGTATAATATTCAAGTGGATAATGTGATTTCAAATATGCTCCGTAAAGACTATCATAAGCATACGCAAGTGAATGGGAGGCGTTAAAGCTATATCGTGCAGCGTCTTGAACTATTTGCCACGTTCCCTCAAATCCTTCTTCAGTTCCTACTTGTTTTTGCCAACCAACATACAATTTCTCTTTTAATTCAGCTAATTCAGCTTCTTTGAATTTCTTTTTGGAAATCTTTTTTATAATATCGTAGCTACCAGTTTCAGGAATACCGAGCCAAATTAAATATTTCATTATAAGCTCTTGATAAATCATTCTGTGATTGCCTTCAATCAGCAATTCATCAAGTTCTTTAACGCCAGTTGTATAAGGTTTTCTGTCAACAAAATCTTGAAGGAGTTTTGCACAGCCAGGACGAATGATAGCTACAAAAGCTGACATTTCACCAACACTTTTTGGCTTATATCGTTTTACTAAACCTGTAGCGAAGTCACTATCAGTCTGATTGATTGTTGAGGTCAATCCTTGTGCATAAATATCATAAGTTTTATCATCAAGGAGATTATTTAATTCATCAATGGTAGGAATTGGGATATTAGCTAATTTACAAACATCACGAATAATAGCCCAGACGGTAACGGTCAGATAGTCGTTTTTCAAATACTTATACTTGTCACAGTTATATCCGTCAAGTAGACAGCAAATTTGACCTTTTTTGGTTCTAATTAAACCTAATTCTTTTCTAACAGGTTTATTATATAAAAGCATACTACACGGACTTTCTGACACGCTATCAATTACACCGATAAAACGCTTACTTTCTTCTATTATTGGCTTCCATTTCTTATCTTCTGCATATTCATCAAGGTTACTTGAAATCTTTTCAGCAATATTAGCTTCTATACCGATTCCACGGCAGTAAGTCTTAAATGCAGAAGCCTTTTGTAATGGTTTCCAAGCCAACATCCAAGCACAGTTTTCTTTCCCAAGTAAATCCTCTGTTGCCTTAATAAACGGTACTCTGTCTGTTGTATTCAGGTCAATCTCTAATACCCTCGGTTTCCCGATACTTCAATACGGGGATAGACTATACAATAATCGTTGATATAATCTCGGATTCCCATTGGTAGTCGTTGGGAGCGTTAGTTATTCGCTAACATCTCTGCTGATTGCCCATTATTAAGACGTTTAGGACGTTGTTTTCAACGCTTTTATTTCACCTTGCGCCATACCAAAGTCTTTTTTCTGCTTTCGCAACATTCACACTTATGCTTTCGCATTATGTTGTTGTGCTTTGGTCTTTAGGGGATTCCAGCATATTCTGGGTTATTCAACACACATCACTGTATGAGGCGACCAACGGAATAATAATTTTTATATTTCTTTCCAATGCAAACCGCCAGCGGTACGAGTTGGGTGTTTTAATGCTACGGTTATTGAACCATAGTTTTTAATATGGTATTTTTCTTTGGCGTATTTTATACACTCAAATATTTCACCAGTTTCAACACACATAACTTTTTTTGCATTTGGATTATTTTCATTTTTATATATAGGATTTTGTTTTTGCTTTTCGCTTAAATTTTTCTTCTGTTCATCAGACCAATAATTTTGATAATTTGGATTTTTCTCGCCAGAAACTAATTGAGAAATTTTATTGCGAAATTCTTTTGATTTGTATATACCGTTTTCATCTTGTCGAATGGCTGTATTTCGATTCCTAAATTCTTCATTTTCCCATTGTTGTTTGTGGATAATGGATTGTTTATTTTTGAAATCTTCAGTTGGTTTCCAACCAACCGTTCCCTCACCACCATCTGTTAAATTATAACCGTTTGGTGCTTTAGTTTCATATTCTTTAATATAATGTTTTTCTAATTTACAAGCCTCTTCAAACGTTAATTTTGAAATCAATATTTCGTGTGAAAAATTATCCCATCCATATTTCTTTATTGCATTTCCAAAATATCCTGTATGTAAATATCCGCGTCCTTCGTTCCTCCATCTCCTTTCTGGCGGATTCTGACCTGTGATACCTATATATTTTTTATTGTTAATTCTATTAGTGTGCATATATACACACCAATTTCGTTCACTATTATTATCCATAAATCGGGTAATGACCGCGTACCTAAAATACGCTCAACAGACATAAATCTTGTTGGGAAAAGTGTTACAGGGGCTGACACTCTATCAATATCGGTTAATCCAAGTGCCTTTGTAGTGTAGAATGATGGTGCGCTACCTCTACCTGTATTGGTTAGTTTCCCATCATATACTTCTTGCCCTCTCTTGACAACATTGTAATCAATCAAAAAATAATTTTCCATATGGGTTTTTTCAATAATATCCATCTCATATCGCAGAGCTTCAAGATATTTTTGATGTTTCTCCTTTGGAATAGTATCTCTTACAGATAACCAATGATTACGCAATAAATCTTTTAATTCTTCTGTTGGGTTGTCAGATATAGGAGGCAGTTTAATATCCTTATTGATTAGTGTAATGGTTTCACATTCATCAAATATCATTGTGTTTTGCAATGATTCACTTACTTGTTGTCTTGTTAATACGCCCTGTTTTTCATATCTTTCATAAATAGTATCTTCGGACGGATAATCTAAAACCATTTCTTCTTCATATGTAAACTTTGACCCTTTAGCCTTTTGGAATATTTCACGATATTTTGAGTCATTTGGATAAATATAATGGCTATCGTTTGCGTGAATAATCGGGATTTTCAGTTCTTTACTCAACTGCAAAACTCTTTTATTCATTGCCTTTTGGTCGTTCACATTATGTGATTGCACTTCTAAAAAGAAATTATTTCCAAATTTTCTATTTAACGCACAAACTAATTCGGTGTCGTCCCATACACCAGCTATGCAAGCCGATGTAACAATAAAGTTTTTAGGGTTAATAGAAAATAATAATTCTTTATCAATTCGTGGACGGTAATAGAATCCAGATATATGTGATTCACTCATAATATCGTTCAATTCTAAAACACCTTCATTATTTTTCGCAATAAGAATTAAATGTTTGTTACTTCTGTCTTTTTCTAATCTGTTAGGAACATAATATGTTTCAAAGCCGTATATCATTTTCAAATCATACAATTCTGATAATTCAAGCCATTCAAATATATTGCCTGTTATACCGTGGTTTACTGTAAAAACGGATTTATGTCCAAGCTCTTTAGCACGTTTACAATATTCTTCAGGTTTAGTAACTGAATCAGCCATCCACGGATTTCCATAATGGTCGTGTTTGTGATAATTATGATACATTTTAACCTCTATTTTCTAACTGATATTCACACGAGTTTCTATAGTTGCATAAAACATTGCAATAGAACCAATTATACGTTGGCAAAAACTCTTTTTCGTTTTCGGCTTCGTGAATTGTTTTGATATACCAATCCATTATTTCATCATAAATTGATTTCTCAAAGTCAATAGTTGCTAATTTGCCTTCGTCCTTAAAGTGATTCCACGTCATTTCTTTCGGGAAATCGCCATAATTTTGTTTAACAGCGTGAGCGTATAAATACATCTGATTAGTATATGTCGTGAGATTATGTATGCAACGCTTTTTCGGCTTTTTAGTTCCTTTTATATACGGATATTCCACACTCTTATGGTCGATAATAACGTATTTGCCGTCACGTTTATCCTTCAGCAATAAATCAATATAACAAATGAAATCATAATCGCCCAATGTGAAATGTAATTCTTTTTCAACACCGACTACCTCATAGTTATCTAACCAATCAAAATCGACCTCGGCAAAGTAATCGGTACAAATTTCAAATGTCTTTTCCATTGTTGAATATCTGGTTTTGTAAAGTACATTATCGTCAAAATTCTCAACGAAGTACATTAGCGCGTTATCAAGCGTCAATTCTTTATCAAAGATTTTTGCTAAAATATCGTGCATAAAACTACCGACCTCGGAATAATAATTACCCTCTGGCAAGTACATTTCATCATCTTTTAAGATGTATTTTAGATAGTATTCATACTTACAATTAGCAAAACAGGCGGTGCGAGAATAAGACCACCGTTCTTTCTGTTCTTTGGTTTCACTCAAATTCTTACACCACCTTTCTTTTGTCATAATATAATTCTTCCCAAACGTCTAAATCGCAATCAACAGGGGAATTTTTCGCTTTTGAACCACCTAATAGCTTGTACTTATCAGTGATAATGTAAACATTGGTTAATCTACGCAGCACTTCTATATTTTCATAGGTTGCACCGTGGAAATAATCAACATCAGAATCATACGCTAAAACTATATCAACCTTTAGGCTTAATAATAGCTTGATTTGTTCGGGAGTTAATGTGTGCTTTTCAGCGGAAACGCTATTCCTATAACCCCAACCATACGCTTTCATAACACTTTTGATACTTTCAAAAACAATTATTTCGCGTTCTTGCCTGACGTATGGGAGCGTGATATTTAACCCTTGAAAATAATCCATAACACCAACTTTATAATAATTCATATACTTGGTTAAACCGAGCTGTTTGTAATTATCATAAAGGGTTCTGCCTTTGATATTGATTAAATTACCGTTAATATCGTAAACAGGATAAACAATGCGATTTCCGTAATCATCAAATCGGATTTCAAATAAATCCATTACTTCCTGTTCAATTCCTTCATCAAGCCATTGTTTAATTTCTGTTTGTTTGAATTTTGTGTAATCACTTTTAGGTAAGATAGGGTGTTCATACTTTGTTTGTTGCTTGCAGGATTGCAATGTCCTTCTGTAATTTCTTAAAAATGAAATCGTTTCAGAATGACACAAGCTATTCAAATCAATGTTTGCTAATCGTGAGGCTTTCTGTACAGCTTCTTCAAAACTCAATTTCTCAAATTTCATTAAGAAGCCTATCATTTTGCCCGATATGCCACAAGAAAAACAATAAAAAGAATTTGCCGAGCGTGAAAACGATAGGGAAGGTGTTTTGTCCTCGTGAAAGGGGCAATGAGTGAAATAATCATTACCCCTCGGAGTTAAATCAAATACATCTTGTGCGTAAGAAACGAGGTCTGCTTGGTTGTTGATTTGTTCAAGTGTTTCATTATCATACTTCATTATCAAACCCCTATAATCTTACATTTAGAAATCATTGCAATATTCGTGTTGTTTTGCCTGATAGATAGTCATTGTCTTACCGTCGAAAAGAAAATCTATATATGCCTGTTCGTCGTCGTCCATAACTTGTTCACCAAGTCTATTAACGTAAACTTTAGCATAAGCATTTCCACATTCGTCACTATCAGTAATACGCATTTTCTCGGTTTTTCTGCCCCATTTAATACCAACTGATAAGTGTCGGTTGATTTTGTCACTATCGGCAACCTCACCACTTCTGCCGAGCTGACACGCTGAAAGTACCGCCAAATCTAATTCACCAGCGATTCTGTTCTTTAAGAAATCACATCTATCACCGAGAATATTTGAGTTTCTTCCTGTGTCTGGTTCGTTGGATTTGAGGTAATCGTAGCAGAAAAATGTCAAACCCATTTTATATTTAAGCATTTTGCAGATTGAATACATCTTTTCATCTGTCATTTGTGGGTCATAGATATGCACAAAAGGTTGCTTTTTAATCCAATTCAAACTATCTTTGATTTTCTTTTCTTCCTCTTGTGAGTAACTGCCCGTTTTGATACGCTTGATTTCGATTCCCGTAAGGTGTGAAATCAATCTTTCAACATATAATCTGGTCTGCATTTCTGTGTCAATGACTAACGTAGGAACGCCATTTTTGAGCTTATGGACAACCTCATTTAGAAGAAACACAGATTTACCTTGTTTATATCGTGCCTGAATAATTACAAGTTCACCAGTTTCGTATGTGAAATATTCATTAAGTATCGGATATTTGGAGGGGATTCCGCACAAACCATTGCTTGTACGTCTGCTACAAATCTCATTCCAATAATCATCTATATTCTCGCCAAGTGTTTGTACCTCGGCTGTTGCGATATATTTTTGCGTGAGTGAATCCAACTTTGAATAAACCCTGTTACTTAAATGGTCGAGGTCATATTTATTAGAAAAACATTCGTCTATTATTTCATTGGATTCTTTAACTAAATCACGCTTAAAAGCACAAGTTACGATACTATCGGCAAGCATTTTGTATTCTTCTAATGAATGCCTTGCGGCTTGTTTGTACAACTCCATAAATTCTTGGACAGCAGGAAGATTATACTCTTGAAGTTTTCTTGTTATGCCACTGTTGGATTGTAACTTGTTTGAAATGTTGTAAGCGTCGATATTGGTTATACCTTCCCGATAAAGGTCTTGAATAGCCCAATACAGGCAACCATTCTCAACGCCTGAAAAATAGTTAGGTAAAAGGTAATCAGTATGCAGTATGTAATCTGGGTGATAAATCAGTGTTCCGATTACACCGCTTTCTGATTGAATATCGGATATTTGTTTAACGTCCAATAATCATCACTTCCTCTTCAAAATGCTACTAAAGCCTATTGACGGTGGGTTAAATGTAAATGTTGGAGCGTTATCCTCGTTTAATTTAACAGCTTCGTTTTGTTGTGCTTCTTGTGTTTTGTTTTTGCGATTTCTCTTTTTTGGCGTTTTATACTTTATTTTCTGTTTGTATAGCGTTTTGTAGTAAGCGTCAATTATCTTTTTGTCATCAACATAATACTTAAAGCCAAACGGATAGCGGAGCTTCATATCGTGTGATATTACATATTCAAGAGTAAATACAAGTTGCTCACTTGAAACGCCTCTGTCAACATATTCGTTTAGAATTTTTCTTAACAGACCGAAATTTGCTTGCTTATCAATATGAGTACCCCATAAATCAATAATATGTAGTAAATCGTCTTTCTCTTTTTGCGTTTGTTTTCTTGTCGCCATTCTACTATTCTTCAATTCAGCGTCTTTTTGTTGCTTCGCCTTAAAACAATCCTCGTGATAGTATAATGAACCGCTTTTAACGTATTTTTCTGTATTGATGTTTATGCTTTTGCTTTTGTGGGAACATTCTCTATATCTGCAAGTTTTAATTTCAGTGTATTTTTTCGCCATTTAAGATTCCTCTTCTAATAAATACGTTGCTTCTAAATCGGCAAGATGTAAAGCCAAGACTAATGGATATTGTGCAATCGCAGCACTGATACAATTCCAATTTTCTTTTGGCTCTGTGAATCCCATATGCCAACGAATAGCCATAGCTTCTTCTTTAGTCAGCCTGATATATCTTTCAATCATAAATACTGACTTCTCGCCGTGTCCGAACGGAAATTTATCTTCAACCGTATAATATGGAACTTTCTCCCATTTTCCTGTTTCATCATTCTTTTGGTTACGAGTGGTTTCTTTGTAGAAAAATGTTTTACAAACGTCGTGCAATAATGCCACAATAATTAGTGTTTCATCAGAATAGGTTTTACCATTCCTAAACCACGCTTCATCATTCTGCAATTTCTGACATAACCTATCGTAAACATTTAATGAATGAATTAACAAACCACCTTTGAAATTTGAGTGATAGCGTGTGCTTGCAGGAGCAGTATAGAAATCTGACTTCTTGATAAAAGAAATCAGATTATCCATACCTTCACGTTTAACTTGACCTAACAAGTTCTCAAATTCAACAATGGATTTTTCAACGTCATATCGAATATCCATAATTAGAACGGCAAATCATCATCAGCTACATTGTCAAAATCTTCTGCCTTTGTCTTTGCTTTCGCTGCGCTTGATTTTGTAGCTTTCTTAGTGGTCTTTTTCGCACTGCCGTATGAACCCGAATCCTGCAACTCGAAATCCCAAACAATGAAATTGGTATATGTAGTTTCTTTCTCCTTGTTGTAAGAAGTTGTTACGTCAACACTTGTCAACTGCACGGGAATACCTCTAAATGACGTTCCTGTTTGCTTTTCAAACTTTAGTGTTGAATCTTTAAGTGTAACGCCCTTTTCAATCTTCGGAGCGTCTACATTTGCAAGTTTACGGTGAGCGTCATTGATAAATCTTACATAGCCTGAAAAATCAGTTTCGTATTCATCACCGTTCTTCTTGTTTGTTGAATAACGAGCGATTGTGTACTTTTCTTCTTTCTGTAACGCCCAAATTCTGCCGTAGCCACCACGACCGCTCGCGTCTGCTTGTCTAAAACCCATAATTAAGTCCTCACTTTCTAACTGCTAAAAGGTTTTTCTTTAATTCTTCCAAAATTTCTACGTTGTTAATATTCTTATAGTCGCCTCTAATAAGGTCGTCGTCCAAAGACGGATTTGCTTTCTTTTCTGCCTTTTTGCAAAGTGAAGCAACTTTTTCTTTTGCCGAAGTAGACAGTTTAGCCCTCTTGGTTGCGATTTCACTAATGTCCTCAATCAACTGTTCGGCTTTTGTGACAGCTTCAGGTAAATCCTCATTGACGTACAAATATGCGCCCAAGCCTAACTTACCAATACACTTTGTTAAACATCTTTGCAAAGTCTTATTGACTACCATTGAATCAATGTTGTCATACTCATAAGCCTTGTTTTTGAAATCCATACAAGGCAGTGTTGTTCTTTCTTCGTGTTCATTACGAACGCCGTCCTCAAACCACACAATAGTTACAGACGTATCAACGTGACCGCCTTTCGGGTCGCGCCAAACTAAATCGTCATTAGCCGTTCTGTAAATTGTCTGATAGGAAAGAGGATATAACTCTTTTAATTTCATCCACGCCCACATCCACGGCAAATATCTCATACCGTTTTTCTCTTTAACGTGGTCTGTCACGTCAATGGCGTTTAATTCCTTAAACCAATTATGCAAATTATTATTCTCCTTTATGTAGTTTTGTTATTTAGAAAGAAAATCACACAATCAAATTAACCACCTCTTTCAAAAGAAGGTATCTATGTAAATCACTCATTGAGTGTAATTGCTTCGTTTATTCTGTTCTCTGCAATGTCAAAATATTGTGATGATGATTCAATGCCAATAAATTTTCTATCAGTGTTTATACACGCAACACCAGTTGAACCGCTACCCATACAGTTGTCTAAAACTAAATCACCGTCATTGGTGTAGGTCTTAATTAACCATTCCAATAATTGGGTAGGTTTCTGTGTTGGATGAAACCTTGAACCATCACGAGGAAAACTTAAAATAGTAAGTGGATTCCTCGCGCCATCTTTTGATTCCGAAAAAGCTGAACCTCTGTCACCGTAGTTATCAGATAAAGTTCCGTTCTTTGTCTTTTTGTATGGCTTTGAATACCAAAGCTGTTTGTTATATGTAGGTTTCTTTTTATAAAAAATCGCTATTTCCTCGTGACACTTCAGTGGTTTTACATTTGCATTTAAGAAGTCAGACCCACGTTGCTTATCCCAAATCAAGTTATATCGCCACATTTTGGTGTTCGATTTCATTAGGTCAGCCATAAACAATCCATCACAAAATAGGACAATACAGCCATTATCTTTTATCACACGATTGTACTGCCTCCATAAATCTTGTAACGGAATTACAGAATCCCAATGGTTTCTTGTTTCGCCGTATGGAAGGTCGCAAAGAATAAGGTCTATACTTTTATCGGCAATATCGTTCATTACCTCAATGCAATCGCCGTTGAAAAGCTGAACCCTCGGTATGGGGGGGGTGTTACTGTTTATCGGATTCAATTTCTTTCTCCTTGTTTGCTGTTGATAGGTTAGCAAGATTAGGGTGAGTATATTTCTTACACAATTTAATTGCGTTAGTAACTCTTTGCGTGTAAGACACACTACGATTTGTTAATTCATTTTCGATTGATTTACTTGCATATACCATTCCTAAAATGAATTGCTGTTTTGCAAGTTGCTCAACGTCTTTTTGCTTTTGTTCCATTCTTTCGCTCCTTGTTAAAAGGCTTTTTCTTTCTGTCAGTTTTGTTATTTCCAGACTTATTCACCGATTTATTTCCATTAGGCTTGTCCTTGTCGTTCGGTTTCTTGTTTTGCTTTCGTGTAACAACTCTACCGTTATCGTCATAAGTGAGGGGATTTGGTTTTGTCTTGAATCCGCACATTGGACACTTAAAATACCAAGTCTGATTGTTGTCTTGGTCGAAAGAATATACTTTTTGCATTTCGACGTTGCAAGTTTTACATTCCATCATTTTTCAATTCCTCCAAAAATTTAATACTAAATTCTAATAAGTTCTTCTACGCTGAAAAAATTATGCTATGAATGGTATCATAACATTCTTCCCAACTATTTACCCTGTGAATACCATATGCCTTGTTATCGAAGCTCTCGTTGTGTGGTTGTGACATTAAAATCTTTTGATACTTTCCACCAATTAAATTATGTGGCGCGTCATCAATTAAAATATCAGCATTTATAATCTGTTTTCTGCTACAGACAACAACGTGATTCCAAGTGATATACGGAAAATATCTTTGGATAAATTCAAACTTAATTTTGACGTTTTTATAATTTGTTGTAGTACAAAGATATATGTTATAACCGTCCTGCATTAGCTGATAAACATATTTAATCGCGTCAACATTTGGGTTTACTGTATGCCAAAATTCTTCATCAAGTAATGGAGCGTATATTTCATCAGCGGTTAGCAGCGGAAAAGTAACTCTCATATCCCATTCTTTAATATCAGTATATTTAACGCCAGTTTTATATTTCTTATCAAGCCAATTACACCACGCTTCGCAAAGATTATTGATTACGTCGTCAACATCAATCAATATCGTTATATCTTGTGGCTCTCTTGTCATTCAAATTCAACCTCTCGTATTGGTTCTTATGTATAAATATTTTTTCAGTTACCTTAAACTGATTTTGTTTGTTCACATCAAGCGTTCGTGTAAAAGACTTTTCCCAAATCGGAATGAAATCATCTGGTGCGGATTGTTCTGAAATTAACATTAAATGATTTTTGCTTGTATCTCGTGCATATTCCCAAAATTCATCACTGTTGAATTTTTCTCGCCCATATCCAGTTGTATTGTTGTATGGTGGGTCAGCGTAAATAATGCAATCATCAGGAAGAATCACATTGAGATAATCTTGACAAACAAATTCTGCGTTCATTAGCGTTGACATATCTTTTAGCAATGACTTTTTACTTTGAAGCGCATAATTTGTATTTGTTTTATTTCTTGCATAACCGCCAAACCATTTACCACCGAAGCTACAGCCGAATCCAACAAATCCAGTTAGAACACAATCTTCGTCTTTGTGTTCGCGTATGTATTTGTATTGTTCCTCTGTGATTACTTCGGGCAAATCATATCCATTTTGAACACCTTTTAATAAATCAATAAGATACTTATGTTTATCATTAAGTATCATTTTATCAAAACCTTGTACTTTGCTTTCTACTGAACAACTACCACAGAATAAACTAACAAATGTTAGCGTACTCTCTCTCTCTCTCTCTCTCTCTCTCTCTCTCTCGTGCCGCCGTTATCACAGCGGCTACCTGTCGTGAAATCCTTGACTTTCCACCTTGATAACGCATTTATTACCTCCGAAATAGGTTTGCTAATCCTACTTTTACCACCTAAATACTGCATTTATATATTTCCTTTAACGAATTATAAAAATCTTTTGTTCTTAATTTGTTTCCGTTTTCTAACCATTTATCTTCAAACTCAAACCGTTTTTCTAAATCAAAAACGCTTTTGTTTTCGCCTTTCATTGGTTCAGCTATTTTACTTTGTATGTATTTTAACTTTCCCCAATATTCGGGCAGATATTTATATATGTTTCTTAATTCATCAAGATTTTTATTTCTACAACACCAACAACTAACCCTGTCTAAAATGTCATACAAATCAATATCGCCGTTTGAGGTATGTTCAATCCAGTTATATCCTTTTGAACGACAATAAGCTAAACAATCAGCTTCGGTCATTTTCCAGTCAACCAAAGGTAATTGTTTACCCTCGGATTTTGCTTTATCAAATCTATGCGGTTCATCATAAGCAATGCCAACGTAATCAATATAATCATCATTAAGTGATTTCTTATAGTTTTGTATTGCTTGGATTTTCATTGACGTATGCCAACGGCAAACTCCACCACACCAACCGAATCCAAAATGAAATCCTGTTTTATTTCTATACTTTATTTTACGCTCTAACATAGAATATAAAAATGGTTCATTTGGTTTTAATTCGATATATTCTGCACCGTATGAATCAATGACGGATTGAAGTTTATCTCTTGAATCATATATTGATTGAAATTCCATTCCTGTGTCATAGAAAACAACCTTATCTATTGGTTTATTTTCTTCAATTAGTTTGAGTAACATAGCAAGGCTATCCTTGCCGAAACTCACGCTTGCAATATATTTCACACCGACCACAATCATCAATTCTGATTGAGGTCAACGCCTTAATCCTCCCAAGCTAATGCCACTCGGCTTCACGCTGCAACAAGGAGTTTTACATAGCACTTAATCAATCTTGCTATAACCTGATTTCATCAGGATTGGTGTTACTCCTTTCTTGTTTTTACCAGTTTGATTATTTCATCTGCTATGAAACGATAATTGGATTCATCACCGTTGACATAGCGATATTCAATGTTGTTATCATTAAGAATTTTAATAATTTCTTTGCCTATTTGGGTTGATTCATCTTCTGTTTGAAATCTGCCATTTTCGCTGTATTCTTTAACTCGTGTCAAATAGTAATTCTTATTTTCATACGAATTAAAAATATCTAAAACATATTTATTGAAATTATCTCGTGAAATATCGTTTTGATTATATTGAATCGACAGCGGCAAAGGCGAATCCGTAACAATCACGTCAACCTTATTCGCACATCTTGATAACCTAAATGATTGTTTGCCAAAGATATATGCTTGATTCTCAAAAACAGCGGTATTACCTTCCCAAACTTTATCTTTTGCAAATTCAGTAACAAGTTCGGCTTCAATACCAGCCATTTTAAGCAATGCAAAGATATATGCTGCACCTGTGCTTTTTCCAGCTCCTGGTGCTCCAAATAAATTTACAACTATTGTTTTCATTTTCTACTTTTCCTTGTCAATCAAATATTTGTTTTATTCTTATCTTTATTATCGGTATCGAATAGTATATTAATCTCTTTATCATTCTCGGTATTAGACAGTATGTAACGCCCTCTTTCTTCCGAAAATACTAAACTGCCATTTTTTATCATTTCGTCAAAATCGCTACCTTCGGTATCAAAGTCATAACCAACTAATACATTACTTCTAAATAACATATCTATACTTCCTCAATCAAACTTCCGTTTTATTTATTCTTTTGTTCGTATATCCACAAATATTGTTTTTATTAAACTCAATTCTTATAGTATCGACAGAAGAATCCAACCCAAAATACTCACACATTTCTGTCCAATCACTGTTTGTATAATCTTCTTTTGTTATAAATATAAATGATGGTTCATTTGTATCTTCTTCACAAGGAATAAGAATAGCGTCTAAACTATATAATGTTGCAATACCTTTGTATTCTTTCATACATTCATTTCCTCATTTTTAATTCTTTTCTTTGCCGTTTCAAAATATGTATCGTCAATTTCAATTCCAATGAATCTCCTACTTGTATTTATACAAGCTACTCCTGTTGAGCCACTGCCCATAAACGGGTCTAAGACAATATCATTAGGGTTTGTATGACGTTTTAATAGTTCTATAAGCAGATTCACATTCTTTTGGCAAGGGTGATAACGCTTGAATCCACCACCACTTTCGGACGGATATTTCAAAACGCTACCGTCATATTTTTCGTTTTGCCTGTGGAATGTCCACTTTGCTTTCTTTTTCACATACCAAAAGAAAACCTCAGTATTATTGATATATCTTCTATCACGATTTCTCGGCATTGGATTTGATTTTTCCCAAGTAAGCCTATCTTTTAATTCGAGATACGGCGATAGTAACTTGTGGATATAATGATACTGGTCTATCGAACAGAAAATTATCAAGCTACCGTTTGGCTTTAACAGTTTCGGTAGTTCAGAAAGAATATTTACATCAAAATCTTTATCCCATTCACCAAAATCAATACCATTCCTGCCTGTTCTGTCTTTCATTGTTTTGAAATTGTTTGATTTTGAGATATTGTACGGTATATCTGTTAAAATCAAATCTACAGATTCATCATCAATTCTTTTTAAGACATCAGAACAGTTGCCTTTAGTCAGGGAATACCCCCCCGCACAAATTCGGGTGATTCTAAAATATTATTCATATATGTTTTCTTTCAATGACTCCTTTTAATGTGTCTATTAGTTCATCAACTGCGTCAACGCTGAATTGTAAATCACCAACATTTTCTTGTGCGACCATAGACTTCTCACTACTACTAAATAAACCCTCTGGCATATTGCAAAGGTATTCATCTTCGTCGCATAAGATAGAATGTAATTCTTCACGGATTCCTGAAAGCTGATTCTGAACTTCTTTTATCTGCTTTCTCCTTTTGTTATTCACGAAGTAACCTTCCTCCTTATGTCAGTAAAACCTACGTTTTATCTTTTAATTCTGATGTAATTAAATTATTATATAGTTGGAATCCATCTGTTAAAATGCTACTATCAATAACCTTTTCACATATAAAGTCTTTTTTTATCTTCTGGGCGAACGTGTGGAACACCTTGTATATAAGCATAATCCTTATAACAAACCATTCTTAATTTGCTCCATTTAGTTTTTTTGTGTGTAACCTTTACAATATCACCCACAAACAATGCTGCGCCATTATCATCAGTTAAATTAGTAACTGCACCAACTATACCAAATGGATTAGTTTTATCACCTATCGAGTCAACAATATATAACATAATGTTAATTTTTCACCACCTGTCAATAAAACCACACTTTTATCGTCAATTTTTGAATTTTTAAGCCCGATACTATCGGAGTTTGTGAATACATTAGGCTTCAGCGTGTGCGTAGTGTCCGCAGCAAGGGCATTTACAAGAATGGTAATACTCATTGTATTGATTTGTAGTCTTGTATTCACCTTTGTCAGCTTCAAATTCACAACCGCAATAACTACAACTGAATCTTTTGGTTTGTTTGAGCAATTCCAAATTACCTTCTTTAAGAATTTTCATTTTGATTCTCCTTATCAATCGGATAAGTTATACATTTTGTAAACATCATAAGCCTTTTTCCGTCTTTCGTGGCATATACACTACCACATTCAACGGTATGTGCAAGAACGTCAATCGTAGTTCCGCTTATTTCCAATGGTAAAATCTTATTTATGTTTGGGTCGTGATTGATGTATTCGTCAGTTGTCCAATTACGGATAAACGTCATATTATCGGAGGCTTGCCAGAATCTACCGCTTATTTCGTAATTGCTTTCTGAAACACTGTGTTTTTCAACGGTAACTTCACCATTAGCTTTAGTTTCAATTTTCGTTATTTCCATTGTTTTCACCTTTTCTAATTGCGCGATAGATTCTTCTGCCTATTATTTGATTTCTTATGAAACGATATTGCATACCCAATACCCAACCTTGATGAATCACTTTATCACAAAGATAAATAAAGCCGTCGCGCTCTAAACATTCTTCGAGTTCATTCATACTTGTAATCAATTCACCTTTTGTGTACTTTCGACGTGATACTAAATAGGCTTTATAATCTTTATATCGTTGGCAGTTATCTCTCTTTACCGTAGAAAAGCAATTCCAATCAATTCTCTTTTTGAGTTCATAAGGATTTGCATATTCACAGTTGCTACAAGGTTTTCTCATAATCAATCCCACAACGCATAAAAGTGTTTTGAAAATAATTCAAAAAAATCGTCTTTGCATTTGCTCCGATATTCCTCAATTTCACGTTCAGCGGCATACCACTTTTCCATAGTATCGTGATATTCAGGAAGTTCGCTCGGAAAGTGCATAGTGATAAATTTCTTGTCTTTTTCTTCTGGTGGATTTAGCTTCTCGCCAAACATACCGTATTTCTCGGAAAATTCATCATATATCCTGTGTGAATCGTCATCATACGGATTTTTCTTTTGACAAGTATTTTCGTCCATTTCACCGAGAAGAAATATCATACGGTCAACGATTTCATTCCATTTCTTTTCGTTTCTTTCGTCTGATTCTTTATCGTTGGTTTTGTAATCTTCAATCACAATCGGAGTTCCGTGTCGATTATCACGGTACACCGTCATAATTTTTCTTGCGTTGTCAATAAACCACATATACATATCCCACGTTGCGCTTTTATCGTAACCATTCTTAATCAGATAATGGATAGCTCGAAAGTACCAAGGAATATTAGCTATATTCTTATACCAATATCTCGGACGATAACAGAAACACCTTTGGAAAATCTCTTTATTGTACAGAATCATAATTACCACTCTCCACGTCTTGAATTATGCTGTCCCAACTTTCAAATTCATATAACACTTGCGGTGGTGTGTTATCTGAAAATGTTTCATAGGTTATTGATTTCTCATTTAGTGATATAAGATTGCCGTTGTGTAACCAACAAATACCGTTTGTCTGGAAAGTATCATCTTCATTCTGTTGGATTCCGATAACAGGAGATTTCTTAACAAAGTCGTATTTAGGGTTACTCCGCAGCAGTTTCCTAACAGCGGATAAAAGTCTTTGTAATTCAGCGATTTCAAATTCCATATCAATTCCCTCTATGCAGTACGTTTCAATCCCATTTCCAAATACAATTCATCAACTGCATTGCCTTTTCGCTGAACACAGCTATAAATCTTTTCTTCAACAGAATTGTTAGCCTGTAAAATTATGTAAGTACATTTATTGCCTTGACCTATTCTGTGAATCCTATCTTTACTTTGCTTAAATTGTTCATAACTAAAACTCATAGAATAGTAAATATTATAAGTGCAATTAGTAAAGGTTAAACCTTTGCCGATTAACTTCGGGTGAGTGAAAAGCAACTTGATTTTGTTATCTTTGAATTGACGGATAATATCGTCACGATTTTTCGTTTTAGATGTTAATGCTACGCCACCAAATTTCTCCGCAAGTGAATTAATTTCGTGCGTAAACTGACACCATACAATAATCGGTTGGTTGCCAAGTTCAGAAATAACCTCTTGAAGTAACTTTTCTTTGTTATTGTCAAAGGTAGTAATTGTTTTGTCTTTGTTGATTACGAAACCACTAACTACTTCACGGAGCTTCATCAACTTTGCGGTAAATTCAAACTTGCTCCATTGGTTAATATGTTCATAAATATCATTCTCAATATCGTCATAGTAGCGTCTTTGAATTTTTGACATATCAAACTTGCGAATTTCAAATACCTGTTCTGGGAGGTCTAAACAATCTTCTTTCTTTAGGAAAACTGATTGTTCATCTAAACGCTGATAGTATCGGTCTTTATCTTCGTCAGTTTGAAACCAATAATGAGGGTTTGACATATCCTGATGAAAATATTTTGCAAGAAATCCGTAGTAATTATTACCGAAAACCTCTGGATTCACGAATTTCATCTGTGGGAATATCTCGCTGTTGTGATTAGGCGTAGGGCAACCACTCAAAACAAATCTGTGCGGAATAATATTTGCAATATCTAAAAGCATAGACGTAATTTGACTTTTCATATTCTTCATTACGCTACTTTCATCAACTACAATGCAATCAAATTTCGCTTTACGGATTTCATTACGAAGTATCTTAAAGCTATCGTAATTCATCACATATACGTCTGCTTTTGTATTAAGGTGTTTGAGCCTTTCAGCTTTTGAGTTTCCCCAAACATTGATAATTTTCCTTTTTGGGTAAAACTTTCGGCAATCGTCAATCCAAGCAGTTTCAATTACAGACAAAGGACACAACACTATTGATTTATTATAAAATCGAGTGACTTCTAAACCCATCAGAGTTTTTCCCGTACCCGTATCGGCAAATATACCATAGCTATCAGCATTTAACGCCTTATTGCAAATATCCTTTTGATAATCACGAAGAAACGAGGATAAATCGTATTGCGTCACAACCTTTTCTATGGGTTCAGTATCTGATGATACCAAACCTAATTGAATCAGTTTATCAAGAGAGGAATCGGGGAATTGCCATTTGCCACCCTTGAATTTTCTGCCTTCGATTGTCCTAATGTATGGTATTTGCTCAACAGGGATTTCTAATTCTATCAACTAATCACCTCATTATAGTATTTCCATACAAATCCGTGATGTTGCTTTATTTTACCTTTGCAACACATTGAGATAGCGGAGTCTTGACAGTTATTTTCTCTTGCAGCATCCATAATGCTTTCATAAATGTTGATTATTTTATTATCCTTAAATTGAACAACTTTTCTTTTTTTCGTAGACGGATGGAATAATTTAGGCAAACCTATATAATCACCAATTTTATAAACACTATCCTCGTTCGTCCTCCATCTAAATCCTTTTGCAGTATCATTATCAAAATGGCAAGAACGCCAAATGTTGATTGGATTATCGCCTATATCTTTCGAGGCTTCTTGTATTGATTTATAACATTCCAATACTAAATTCGTTGTAATATCTATTTTTACAACAGGAATAGCTTGATATTGAAAATCTATGTTTTCACGAGCGTGTTTCATATTTTGTACATTTGAACACCACTCTAAATTGCCATCTGTGAAGTTATTTTCAATAGTTCCAGCAAAGTTATTCTTCTTATTTAAATCTTTGTGATTAACTTGTGATAAATTGTATGGGTTATCAATGAATGTTAAAGCAACAAGTCTATGAACTTGCTCATTTGTTTTCTTGCCATTTTTGCAAAGAGTAACACGAACATAGCCATATCTATCAATTTGCGTTTTCATAATCTTTCCTCTACGTTTAATGTATTTAAACCTATTCCATACTAACTTATCACAACTTTTGACATTACCATAATTGCTTATTAAATATAAGCCCTCATATCCATAACAATCATGCCATATTTCATTCATCAAACAACCTCAAAGCATTTTCTTTTGTTTCCTTGATTTCTTTTGCTTTAACACCAAGTGCTTTGAGTTGAGCTTCAAGTTCTTTTATTTCTGCACGAATATCTTTCTTCTTTTGCGTAAGAATCTTACGTTCCTCTTTGGCTTTTTCAGCGTTTTCTTTACTTTCCTTGCCAATGGCTAATTGCTCATTAAAACGCTCAATCATTTTCTGTGGTGAATCATCAGTTTCTAATGTTCCTTCTTCCCACAGCGAGAATCTTTCCAAACCTTTATTGTAAAATTCCTCGCTTAATTCAATACCGATTGCGTTTCTATGTGACTTAATCGCAGCTTCATTTGTTGTTCCTGTTCCACCGAAACAATCCAAAACAGTATCGAGTGGATTTGAATACAGTTTTACAAGTCTGCGTGTCATTTCGTAACTCATCGGAGTTGTGTGCTTAAAACCATTTACGCTGCAATGCCAAACAGAATTAGCATATTCTGCCCATTCAGATAAAGTCAAATCAGAAGCCTTAATTGATTCACAATCACCAGCTTTCTTATAAACGTAAACAAAGTTAAAGTTTGAAGCCGTAATTGTATCTCTTGCCTTCATACAACGGTAGAACAAAGCACCATTCGACATCATTGCTCTTTGTGCGTTGTATTTTTCATTGATAATTTCAGTAAACAACGTAAAGTTATTGTCGAGAAATAACTTGTTAATGTCACCCGTCAAACTCTCTTTGCCGTTTCTACCGTCACGTCCAAAAGTATAATTGTAGTCCTCATATACCATACAGAACTTTCCACCAGGAATAAGTACACGTTCACATTCCTTAATTACAAGTCCAAGCAGATAATAATATTCCTCATAGCTTTCACAGTTTGACAAATCACAAGGGTCATTACTATAAACTCTTAAATTGTGATAGGGTGGGGAAGTGATGATAAGGTGTACACTTTCATCAGGGATTTTCTTTAGTTCTTTAAGGCAATCGCCATTTATCCATTGGTTAGTCAGTTTCAAAATAATTCTCCTTAAATTTCATACAAAATTCTAATACATTTCTACGAATTATAATTAAATCAGTTCTCTGCCGCATTGAGGACAATAGCTTGCATTTACTAAATCAAACTGCCCTTCAACCTTCGGGAAAACTGAACTATACAATAAACAACCGCATTTTGAACAACGCATTGTAGTAATCTTTTTGCCTAATACAATCCGCTTTCTGATTTTACGAAGTGAAAGATTATCGTTCAAATCGTTTTCTTCGAGCGCGTCATATATTTCTCTCATTCTTCGGTAGGTGGTCTGGGCGATATATGCCTTACATTCCGCACAATAGATAGCCATTGTCCTACCTTGTGGCTTTGCGTAAATCTTTTCGCTACCACACTTTTTACATTGGAATCCAAACATAACTGTTCCTCTCATTCTATTATAGCAAAACTTTCAGTAAATGTCAATAAAAATTCTAATAAGTTTTTATAAATCAACAAAAAATATTCACCAAGTCAATGATGAATATTCTTTATAAGAATTATTACGCTTTGATGTACCACTTAATACCGTCGATACAATCATCACTACAATATGTAGTTAATGGATTGGCAACAAAACTTGCAATAATGGTTTCATCATCAATCGGAACACGGCGAGTACATTCAGTTGGTTTAATGTTGTACATCTTATCGTACTCCGTATTATAGTTTAACCAATCTTGTCTATCCTGTTCTGATTCAAATTCGGCAAGTGATGTATATATAGATTCATTATTAGCTGCGTAAAACTTCTTCAATTCAACCAATCCTTTCATATCCTACTAAATTTTTTTAACTTATTTTTTTTCGTTTTTACTTGACAAATTTACATTTATATAGTATAATGTCAGCAAACGAGAGAATTTTCTAATTCTAACGGGATAAATTAGAAAATTATCGCTCTAAAAATTATTATAACAGAAAGAAATCTAAAAGTCAAGCGTAAGTTAGAAAATAATCTAATAAGGTGGTATTAATTTATGGAATCAACAATTTATCACAGAATAAAAGAGCTGTGCGAAGAAAAAAACATTAACATAGCAATTTTGGAAAATAAGCTCGGTTTTGGAAACTCAACTATTCAAAAATGGAAAGTTAGCAATCCAACGATTGATAAATTGATTGTGGTTGCAAGATATTTCAATGTTTCTGTTGACTACCTTATCGGCAATACTGATATTCGCGGTTCGGCAGAGGATTTACTTAACGACGCAGATATAATTTCATTCCAACGTGCTAAAGAAAATATGACTCCACAAGACCAAGAAAAAGCTATGCAGATGATTAAACTTGCATTTTCTTATGCTTTTGGCGACGATAATTGAGCATTGTCCGTTTTATCGCCCACCTAATCGTGTAAAATATATAATGTGTATCAGGATAGGAGGGTTAATTAATGATTAGAAAACACTTCATAAATAACTTGGTATTGCAAATTTATGAGCAGTTACCTATTCTACAATTCCCAATCAGAATGAATGATGTATACAAACTTATTCTGAACTGCAAATATATGTCGTATCAGAAGTTTGCGTATATTAACCACTGTTCAATAGGAGATGTGATTGCGATTTGTAATAGCAAATCAGGCTGTACACATTATGACCCGAACAAGAATAGATATTTAATCTTACTCAATCTTTCAAAAACAGATAACAACTACGGCAGACAAAGGTGGACAGCGGCGCACGAAATAGGTCATATTCAGTGTAAACATCATTTGATTATGGCACTTGATAAGATAGCCGAGAACGGTTTTTATCAAATAACAAACCCAGAATACGAAGCTGAAGCTGACTATTTCGCTGCAACGCTGTTAGCACCGTTTCCACTGTTTGAAATTCTGCAAATAAAATCCGTATTTGATTTGCAAAATACCTTTGGAATTTCGTCCGAAGCGGCTTGTGTAAGGTATAAAGAATACCTCCAATGGAAAAAGAATCACCGTAAAACCGCTTGGGAACGCAAAATCATAAACTGTTATAAAAGAAAATTAAATAGTCTTTAAACCCTCCGCTCAGTGGTTACTTCTAATGTATCACGAGCGGTTATTTTTATTGGAATTTCTGTCCAATAATTTCTAACCATATAACCGTATTTATTTGCCTTAACCATATCTATTCGATTTGGTTTCTTTTTCGTTTGATAAACTGTTATTATTGGAGCTATAACGGCATCTTTAACATCTTTTGGCACATCTGTATCAACAATCATACTGTGCAGACAGTGATTAAGTGATACATACTTAGTATAAACACAATTAATGCGACTTCTGTTTCTAAAATTCCATTCGTAATAGGAAATTGAATTTGAAGCAAATCGTTGATTTTGTTTGTGCAATAATGCCTTATATGTTGACTTATGATTAATTATTGAATTTATTATTCTTACGATTATTGCTTCTTTGCGAATAGAACTTACATATACAGCACTTCGATATTGTGGGTATTTAGCACAAAGCCGAAGTTGTCTTTTAATATGATGTTTCAATCTTAAATAGTTAAACACATTCATAATCTCTTATTCCTTGATAACTAAATTATTCTTATGTACTTTGCAACGCCAAAATCTCTCTTTTTAATTTGTTTGTTTTCGTCATTAAATTTCCTGATAACGTGAGTTTCAATGTAGTCCTGCTTGATTTGAGGAATATCCTTGTCAATTAGGCAATAATGGAATCTATATCCACGTGCGTTACACTCCAATGCCGTTTTAATTAAAATTCTACTACCGTTTTTGAACGTGCAGGATATTTCTTTGATAGCTTTTCTAACACGAACGTCACAATTCTCATTACACTTGAAATCCTCATAATTTACTATGCCGTGGTTAGAATCATTAAAAATACTCTTGATAATATCCAATAAACGATAGTATTTTTCAATCTTACCAGTTTGATAATAAACCATAACTGAATAATTCTTATACTTTCTACATCTAACAAACGCTTGTTTAATCAGCCGTTTAATTCTTATATATCTATATATATCTTTTAGTTTATAAAACATATTGTATCACCATTTATTCGATATATGGCAACACCATAAAAATATCATCAGGAACATTATTTTTCCAAACGTATTTATTCTTTAGAACATAATTATTGTAGCTGCTTGCCGTTTTGTTTGCTCTCATTTTAGCTTGTTCAGCCCAACTTGCTTTCTCGGTATTGTCTGAATCCTTGTACTGTTCATAGATTAGTTTATCTGAATTGTATGTAGAAATCATTGACCGACAAGTATCTTCAACCTTTTTCTTTGTTTCGTAGTTGGTGTTATCATCTGCGACCTGAACACTATGAAACCAACTATTCCACAATGATTTTCCTGTTGGTGTCGCATTAAAGAAAATCGGCAATCCGATAATAATAATTGCAAAGAACGCAACTAACATTCCGATTAAAACTTTACTCACTTTTACCACCATTACCTTTTACATTCAAAATAGGTTCATTAACCTCAAACGGAATATCACTAAACAAGAAATCACCCGTCCACTCGATATATTTACCGTCTGTGGTAAAGAAGAAAATGCCTCCTACATTTTGACCGTAGCAACCGTCAATTCCTGCAATTTCAATATTGTCATAATAATAATGTCCACCACCGTTTTCTGTCCATAAAAACTGTGGATATTCAGCGGGAAACAGATAACTGTTCAGACTTGATACTTTACCGTCAACAATAAATCTTCCAACGACTGAACCGTTTTCCGCAAATAATACGATATAACCAAGAGGTTTATCCACTGAACAGGGGAGGGACATAGCTTTTTCACGCTGTCCGTTTACCCAATATGCTCTTTTAATAACATTGTATCTTTCAAGTGAATATGACAAATCAGTTGGTGCTGGCTGATTCTCAACAATTTCACTGGAACTTTTCATTGCGGTCTGCGTATTTTGAGCTTCAGCAGTTTCATTATAACAGCCGCCAAACAGAACACCTACAGACAAAATCATAACAATAGCTAATAGAATACTTAATACCTTTTTCATTTTATACTCCTTAATCATCTTTCAAACCGTGCCAATCTCTACCTATTTTATGGCGTGTCTTTCTTTCAAAAGAGAAACAATGGTTTTCGTCATTCTCTTTGTGTTTGCCTGTGTCGTGATAATACAAACACATAGGCTCACCTAAAAATTTTTGCAAACCATCTGGAAACCAGCAGTATTTGCATTTGTAACATTGTGATTTGTTTTTAAGTTTCATTCTTGTATTTCTTTCATATATGATAATAAATGTTTAATTACTTCTACTGTCCAACCGTTGCCGATTGCCCGTCCTCGTCGTTCTTTACTTTTCAAACAAGCTGTATATCCAACTGGTAATGTTTGTAACTTTTCTAATTCTGACATTGTTACAAGTCTTATCATATCATTGCCAAGCCAAACATTTCCTTTGCTTTCGGCTCTGTTCGCACAAACCGTATTCCATTTCTGATTAACTTTTCGTGCTCTACTTGCTTGTGAATAATAACCTTTACCACTTGTGTCCCAACTCAAACACATTCCATCTTTAGACCATTTATATGTATTTTTATATTTTGCAATACTACGAGAATTTGTGTATTCGCTATCCATAATATCAGAAAATAATATGTTTTTTGGTTGCCATTCAGCCACAGGGATATTTGTCCAATAATATCTTCGCCTTTTCTGCGCTGAAAAGTCGGCACTATCAATCTCAATCGGTTCACAATTTAATTCGTGACTAATACATTCTTTTATTTCGTCACTCATAGAAACGTTGTTTTCATATAAGAAAAATCTTGGTTTAGCTTCATTTAATGCTCTGACATACTGTGAAAATAAATCCCAACCTAAACCATTTGCAGTTGTTTCACGACCATTAGAACCACGAGCCAAAGACCAATGAACGCAAGGACTTCCACCAATCAACAAATCAAATCCATTATATTGTTTGAAATCAGCCTTGAAAACATCACCACATTGCTCTATTTGAGGATAGTTTGTTTGGCTAACTTTAATTGCGTATTCATCAATCTCGTAGGCAACATACCTATTGATTGGTACACCTAATCTTTCTAATGCAATCATTCCACAGGAAATACCGTCAAATAAACTCAAAATATTAAGTCCATTTGACAATGAAATAATGTTTTTATTGTCATTTTAGGGAACAAAAACGGCTATTTTACTGGCTTATGTTCCCTAAAAACGATAAATTATAAAGAAATAGGAATTTCTAAACATCGAAAGTATGGTGGTTTATTATAGAAAAAGTAAATAAA
>JAEEGL015495341.1_pt1 | contig 59217 bp, 50 predicted proteins | sample 9134231 | NCBI WGS metagenome assembly JAEEGL01 (sample SAMN16246548, study PRJNA631951) | gut metagenome | biome: gut microbiome; feature: rumen; material: fiber-attached | host: Bos | place: Iran: Karaj | collected 2018-10
AAAAGACCGTCTTTGTAAATCTTTATTGTTGCTTTGCCGGACGGATAAATAACATTGTAAAAAATACAGGCAAGGTCTATCCATATTTTGTAAAAATTACCGGGAAAGATGTTTTTTGTTTTGTTGGTCATGTGGGTAATAAACGCGTCTATGCCTATACTCGCAATATTGAACGCATACCAGGGCGGCAGCACTTTAAGGCTTCTGTCAGCTTTGCCGTTTCCTGCCTGGTCGTCTGTTGTACGGCAATTAACCCTGATGGCTTTTTGCAGTGAAAAATGCGCGTTTGTAGAAAGCAAATCAAGACTCTCACGCAGGGTTCTGCCGTCAGAACCGTCGTTTCCTGTGCCGAACGGCAGTCTGAAAACCGTTATCCGGTTTTTTATTATCTGCGAATATTCGCCACCAATATCGAATGCTATTTTGGCTAACGCCGTCTGAACTTCAAGCGAAGTTCCGTCTCCGCCAGCGGTGACAATAAGAAAAAATGTTTCGGAATCTTCCGGCATACCTGCTCTTCCGACTATCTTTTGTATGTATTCGTCCAAAGAAGATGTCAGCGATGTTTCATACACATTCACCGTAAGGCTTTTACACTGCTGTTCCTTTGTTTTTGCAAGCGTACTGTAATCCGCAAGAACCCTTTCGTGTTCTGCTGCAAGCTTTTTTTGGGTGAATCCGCCGGCAACAGGGTTTGCGATAAGTTCCATACAGAGTTTTTTGTCTTTCCATAACGGACAGGCGGAAACAATCGGCTTTAGATACTCGGATAGTTCAATAGCATTCATAGTGTTATTACCTATATTTGTGTTTTATTTTCTCCAGTATACCGGGAAAAAGAAAATAATCATTGTATAAAGTTCAAGACGTCCTGCCAGCATTGCAAACGAGAACCACAGTTTTGCCGCATCAGCAAAAAATCCGTAATTCTGCGTTGGTCCGACCATAGCAAAGCCCGGTCCGACGTTTCCTACAAGAGCAAGACTTGCCGTAAAAGCCGAGAACAAATCCGCACCGCCGCAACTTGCAACAAAGGTTGTTATTGCAAGCAGGATAAAGTATACCAGCATAAAAGACGTTACATTAAAAACAATGTCTTTTCTGCCGGCGCGTCCGTTAAGCCTGATACTAAAAATTCCATGTGGATGTATCATTCTGCGGATTTCGTTTGAAGCCTGTTTTGACATAACAACCCAGCGCACAACTTTTACACCGCCGCTTGTTGAACCGGAAGAACCACCGATAAACATCAGCGAGAATATTATCATCTGTGCCGCCGCCGGCCATTTATCAAAGTCAGCGGTTCCCAAGCCTGTTGTTGTAGTTATGGATACAGCCTGAAACGCTGAAAAACGCAATGCGGAGAAAAAGTTGTTGTATAGCGGCATGATTATAAATGTTATTGCCAGAGTACAGACAAAAAGAATTGAAACATAAACCTTGAATTCGGTGTTTTCAAGCATTTCTCTGCCTTTGCCTATAAGAACCTGATAGTAAAGACTAAAGTTTACACCCGCCAAAGCCATAAATGTGATACATACCCAGTCTATAGCAGCAGAATTGTAATGTCCTATGCTCGCATTCCGTGTGGAAAAACCGCCTGTTCCCAAAGTTGAAAAAGAGTGCGCAAGAGCGTCAAAAAAACTCATTCCGCAAAGCAAAAGCAGAATTGTCTGGACAACCGTCATTCCAAGATAAATAAACCACAGGAGTTTTGCAGTCATAGTTATTTTGGGTGTTATTTTGCCTTTTTCCGGCCCGGTTGTTTCCGCCTTTATAAGCTGAAAACCACCGACGCCTAAAAGCGGCATAAGTGCTACTGTAAGGGCGACAATTCCCATGCCGCCAAGCCAGCACATTTGAACACGCCACATATTGATGCACTTTGGCAGATTCTCAACATCAGACAAAATTGTTGCACCGGTTGTGGTAAAGCCTGAAACACTTTCAAAAATTGCATCGAATACATTTGTAATTGTACCGGACAAAAGGAATGGAACAGCACCCAACAAACCGGCTGTTATCCAGCCGGAAGCAACTATTGCAAATCCGCTTCTGGTACTAAGGCGCATATTTTTCTTTTTCCGGAATATGAACAGAAAAAGACCGGCAACCACATAAACAAAAAGCATTGGAAACAGAAATGCTTTTATAGCTATTGTTTCTCCATAATAAAGTGCAAAAGCGGAGGGAATTAGAAATGTTGTCGCTATTATCAACAAAAGAACAGCCAACATCCTGATAACAGTGATAGCCATTTCAGCCTCCAAGCTTGCTCAGAATTTGTTTGTTGTCTTTTGTTTCAACAATGAATATAAGTTTGTCGCCGGTTTCAAGAATTGTGTTTCCGTCAGCAATCATATAAGTATCCCCTTTGTTGACCAGCAGAACGATAAACGCTGTTTCCGTGCTTCTTATGTCTTTGAGAGCTTTGCCCCTGATTTTTGAATCCTGCGGAATTTCAAATTCAACAACTTCAAATTCGCCCTCGGAAAGTGTGTGTACACCGGTAACATTTTTACCGCGCAAATGGCTCAGAATGGCGTCAACAACAACGTCCTTTATAGGAACGGCAACATCAATGTCGATGTTCTTTGCTATCAGCGCATAGGCGGAATTTGTTACAAGACAAATACTGCGTTTACAGCCAAGAGTCTTAAAGTATGCGGACGCAACCATGTTAAGTTCGTGGTTGTGTGTTGCCGCAATAACCAGATCAAAGCGTGAAAGGTTTTCTTCTTCAATGAAAGATTCATCGGTAATGTCAGCGTTATAAACTATTGCATCTTCAAAAGTTTCAGAAGCTTCTTTTGCAAGGTTATAGTCTTTGTCGATTATTACCAGCTGAGGATGATTCTTTGTATTTTTATCGAACAGTTTTCCTATAATAGATTTGGACTTTTCTTTTTCTTTCTTTAATATACAGTCCGCAATCTTTGTTCCTATTCTTCCCGCACCCACAAGTGCAATTCTTTTAATCTGATGAACATTGGAACCTGTCAGTGGCAAAAAAGCACTGAGCTTTTCTTTTTCAATAAGAATAGAAATTGTATCACCGGCTTTAAGTTCTGTATCTCCGACAGGAAGAAACGTTTTTTCGTCTCTTGTTACAAGTGGAATAAGAACTTTTGTCGGCGACATAGAATTGATGTCTTTAAGCCGTATACCGTCAAGACAGCTTTCTTTTTCTATCTCGACCGAGGCCATTTCATATTTGGAATCGTCAAATTCAAGAATATCGGCAATGGCTCCATGCTGATACGCCGTAACAATTTCTTCGGCAGCGGCTACATCTGGATGAATCATGTAGTCAATGCCGTACATGTGCCGGTTAGAAGCTGATACAGCGTTTGAATTTGAATAATAGTCGTAATTTCTTACTCTGGCGATTTTTATAATGTCAGGATAGACGGAATCAACCAAGGAGCAGGTTATCATATTTATTTCATCGGACTTGGTTAGAGCTATAAGCGCATCAGCCTTTGATATACCAGCCTGTTCCAGTGTGTTAAGGTTGTTTCCGTTTGCCTGAATAACCAGACAGTCCACGCTGTTTGACGCATGCCGAACGGTTTCTTCATCGTTGTCAATTAAGACAACATCCATCTTTTCTGAAACAAGTCGCTTTGCTAACTGCAGTCCGGTAAAACCTGCTCCGATGATTATTATTTTCAATCTTGGTCTGCCTCTGAAAGACGAGATTTATTGCGGTTTGTATATCCCAATACACAACCTACAACCGCAACTGTTATTATAACTGCCGCTGCCGCTTCAATTAACGCCTGTGGCATCAAGCTTGCAATTACCACAATAAAACCTTTATTCTCAAAGATTTGGGTAATTTGTTCCCTGAACAACAGGAATAACGAGCCGATTACCAGAACAGTATTCGTAAGCGAACCGAAAAAGGCCGCAACAGCTGCTGGTATTATTTTAGGCAATATTTTGATTTTTCGCAACAAATAAAAAACTGCCCAGGCAACTAAGCCTATACAAGCGCGCGGAACAACGGATACAAGAGGATTTACAAAGAACGGATCCAAAACGCCGGTCGGCGAGATTGCCGCCTGAATCATACTCCAGACACCAAAAATGAGTCCGATTATAAGTCCTGCAACCGGACCTTCAAGAATTGCACCGATAATTACAGGCACATGAAGAATTGTTATTGCTGCACCTGCAAAGGGGATAAATCCCAGTTTGGTAACACCCAGTAAAATACTTAATGCGCTAAGTGCGCCGGTAACGGCGATTTTTTTAATCAACTTCTTTTTCATAAAATTTACCTTATTATAAAACTTTCTTTAGTTCAACCTCTTCCGGCGGGCTTAAAGCTCCGCGACACCTATTTTTCGCGCGGTTTCTGCAACTGCCGCAGCAACGGCTTTTGCAACACGCGGGTCAAATGGTGACGGAATTACATAATCAGGCTTCAGCTCTTCTTCCTTTATAAGTGAAGCCAAGCCCATCGCCGCCGCCATTTTCATTTCTTCCGTTATTTTTCGGGCACGTACATCAAGAGCACCTCTGAACAGTCCCGGAAACGCAAGAACGTTGTTTACCTGATTCGGAAAATCGGAACGTCCTGTGCCAATAACCTTTGCTCCGCCTGCAACTGCGTCCGCATAGGGGATTTCGGGTTCCGGATTTGCCATTGCAAAGATAATCGGGTCTTTTTTCATAGATGCAACCATTTCTTTTGTAATAAGATTGGGTTTGGAAACACCTATAAAAATGTCCGCTTCTTTCATCGCATCCTGCAGGCTGAGTCTGCGGTTCTGTTTGTTTGTTATAAGACAAAGTTCCTTTGTTAAAAAGTTGTAGTTTTCGTAATCGTCTTTCAGTACAATTCCCTTGCTGTTAAAACCGAGAATATCTTTTATACCGAAATCCAGCAGCATACGACAGATTGAACTTCCAGCGGCACCCATCCCACTGACAACGGCGGTAACATCTTCTTTCTTTTTTCCGATTAACTTTAATGCGTTGCTTACAGCAGCAGTTACAACTATCGCTGTTCCGTGCTGATCATCGTGAAAAACCGGAATATTCAGTTCTTTTATCAGTGTGCGCTCAATCTCCACACAACGCGGTGCGGAAATGTCTTCAAGATTGATTCCGCCAAAGCTTGGAGCAAGTGCCTTACAAATACTTATTATTTCTTTTGGATCTTTTGTATCAAGGCAAATTGGTACACAGTCAACACCGCCGAATTTTTTGAAAAGCACAGCCTTGCCTTCCATAACCGGCAGACCTGCTTCCGGTCCAATGTCACCAAGCCCGAGAACCGCCGTACCATCGCTTACAACGGCGATTGTGTTTCCTTTCCAAGTGTAGTTGTAAACCTGCTTTTTGTCTTTTGAGATAGCCCTGCAGGGTTCTGCAACGCCGGGCGTATAAGCCAGTGACAAATCCTTTGTATCGTTAAGCGGCATTTTTAATTCAGTTGAGATTTTTCCTTTCCAAATGCCGTGCTTTTCAAGAGATTCTTCGTAAATTGTAGCCATTCTAATTCCTTATTTCAAAAATATCAGAGTAATTATTCCAAGTGGAATAAGATATGCGGCAAACCATCCCAGTTTGCCTTTTTTTACTATTTTCATCAGTACCTTTAATGCGAATAAGCCGGACAAAAAGGCCGCCGCGCAACCAAGCAACAGCACCGGTAAAGAAACTGAAGATGTCAGCGAATCCAGGTCTTTCAGTTCCAGAAGAAATGCTCCCAAAATTGCGGGTATCGACAGAATAAAAGCGAATTCACCGGCTGTTTCCCGCTTCATACTTGAAAACAAAGCACCCGAAATGGTAATACCGGAACGCGAAATTCCGGGCAGAACACCAAAGCCCTGCGCCAGTCCACAGATAACACCCTGTTTTATGGAAACACCATCGTTCTGAGTTTTGTTTTCAGTGTTTTTCTTGGCGAAAAACTCAGAAAAGACCAGCAGCAGTGCTGTCAGAATAAAGCCTGCAGATATAAACTTTATAGGCAGTTTTTCAACAACGTCCTTAAAAGCGATACCCATAATTCCGGTTATAATCGTTCCGCAAATCAAAGCAACAATATATATTTGCAAAGGTTTATCTTCCGGTTGTTCTTTCCGTGTAATAAACCTGAAAAACACTTTTATAAGTTCCCAAATCGGTTTGTAAAAAAACAAAACAACCGCGCACAATGTTGCCAAATGCAGCATTACATCGTACAAAAGCGGGATTTCTTCCAAGCTGAACAAGTTTTTCAAAACAGCCAGATGTCCTGAGCTGGAAACCGGCAGAAATTCTGTAAGTCCCTGCAAAAGGCCCAAAAGCAAAGATTGTAAATATGACATATACTCCTCAACTGCTGTGATTATGACTTATTAGGCAAAGAGTAGCAATAGACATTGAAACGGTATTACTATGATTTTTACGAAAACCTGTATTAAACCAGTTTACCGATATGACCTGTGGAGTTAATCTCCGATAATGATTCCAAAATAGAAGGACCTGTTCCCAAGGGAGAGGCAAGGCTTGGCAGGGCAAAAAAGCGGTCGATGAACATTCCTGCCGCACCAAAAGCAACTGCAAGATGACCGAGAGAAGAAAGTCGTACTTCGCAATTATGTGTTGAATCATACGGCCATTGGTAAATAATACGTTTGTTTATCATCTCCGCCAGCTTTTGTGCATAATCCGCTGGTAACCCGCCTATGTAGACAGTTTCCAGATTCAGCATATTCACAAGAAATGCTACATGCATCGCCAGTTCATAGAAAATGGAATTCTTTTCGTTTATGTCAGCTTCAGCTATTTCCATGTTTTCTTCTATCGAAAGGAATTGCCCCAGTTTGCTGCCATTCCAAAGGAGACTTCGGAATTCACCGGCAGAAAAATCGTTACCTTTGTAAATCTTTCCGTTGATTATCAATCCTGTACCAACTGAAATCTGGCTACCATCCAACTTGGCTTTTTCGTGCTTTTGCCTGATTTCCATCAATAAAAAAATACTGTTCTGTGTTCCCATATCGTGCATAAGCGTTCTTTCGCTGTAACAACAACAACGTGCATCATTTTCAATAAGTACAGGCATCTCTGCTTTGACCGAAGCAAGGTGCGAAAACGGGAAAGGTGAAGAAACCGACAACGGAATTGATTGCAAGATAATACCTGCATCGCTGTTTACAACACCGGATAATCCCGTTCCGATTCCAACGATCTTTATATTGCGTTTTTCGGCTTCAGCTTTTAAAACCATACGGGCTCTTTCAAAAACTCCAAGGCAATCACTGACCGGCATCTTTTCTGTGTATTCAAATAAAACATTTCCGGGTAAATCCAAAAGACAGCAGACAAATCCTTCCAGATTTATTTCAATACCGCCTACTGCGGCAAAGCTTTTTGTAATTTCCAAATAAACCGGTTTGCGACCTCCAAGAGGACCTGTCGTCCCTTGTGCATATTCTGAAACTATTCCGATATTAACAAGTGAAGAAACAATTTTCGTAACAGTTGACTTATCCAATCCGAGTTCTGTTGCTATTTCAATACGGCTTATACCATTTTTTTGCCATATAAGCCTGAGTATTCGCGAAACATTTATATCGGACTGGGAATTTATCATTTTCATGGTTAGTTGATTATATGAACATACTACTTATTTTTCAAGATAATTGTTTTATTAAAAGAAACTGAAAAAATTATCAGAAAGTTTTAATGTTTTATTTTAACTTTGATGATATTATAATGCTGTAATCAAAAACCAAGGAGTACAATATGAGATTCAGAATGCTAAAAAGTGTTATAATGCTTGCTATTTTTGCGCTACTTTCATGTTCTTTGTTTGCAACTGACAAAAAATCTAACTCTGCGAAAGTAAATGGAGATGTCCGCATAAGCGTTGACCTTGATTTTGGTATCATAAGAATTGGAACTTCAATACCACCCAGGAGATGTCCGCCACCGCCGCCACCTGTACATAATCCTCCGCCAAAAGCGCATAAACATGCTTTACCACCGCCACCACCACCCAGAAGATGTCCCCCACCGCCACCAAGACGTGTGCGTCATCACAGAGCTGTGAGAAAGGTTGTTATAAACCCTACAAAACCATTACCACCGAGTACACATTTTTACCCGGATTTATATGGGGATACTGATTCTGATACAGAAATAACAAAATAAATAAAAAAGAATTCACAAATTCTATTAAAATGTGCAAAAAAGTGAATTTGTTTTCTATATATTATGTATGAGAAAACTTATTCACTTTTTTATTTTTATAACTCTGTTTCCGTCTTTCGTTTTTTACGGATGTGGCGGTGGGGGCGGAAACAATGCTTTCATGGTTCAGGATACTTTTTATCAGGCTCCTGCAGAATTTGAACTTGTCTTTCCTGACAATGTTCCTTTTTTTATTACAGACTACAAACTTGTTTGGTTGGATGAAAACTACTGTTTACAGCAAAAAAATCTGCCTGCCGGTACAAAAACAGAAAATGTCCGATTTTCACTCAATAAAACAACACCTATCCTTCTTTATCCACTAATAAACGGAACCCAGTTTTTTATTCCATCCGGTGCGGTTTATCCTTTCGGTAACATTGAAAATGAAAAAATCCATCTTTTGCAGGAAGCAGGTTATGCCGCCGAAATATTACAATCAATTCTTTCCGTTGTTTCTCCTCATAACATTGAAGAAAAAGAATATTTTTGCAGTTATTTTAACTGGGATCATTTTGTAGAAAGTCTGGGAAAACACAAACCTTTGTATCTGTTGGACAAAGAAAAAATAATAACGGGTATTTGCAGCGGGACAATGAAAGCTGCCAACATAAAAAAGGTAAAAACCTTTTCCATATCCAGCTCACAGGTTCCTACAAGTATTGAATGGCTTTATTCACCGGAGATTACAGAGGGTAATATCCTTGCTAAAGACAAATTTGAAATATCACAAAACGGTTCAATGTTTTATTCTAATTTGGGAATTATCAAAATTGAAAAACAATCATCTTCTTCAAATTCACTTGTCATAACTGAGCTTGCAAGGTAAAATCAATGTATTCATGAGAAGATTCGAATCGATTATACTTCTACTTTTAATTCTCATTTTTACACTGTTTTCGTGTAAAAAGGCCGAACAGTCAGAAACCAGTATAAGGCTTCCTGAGGCAGATTCCGTAAATCAGGCCCCTGCTAACAGTGTTTTAAGGTGGTATTATTTTTCGCGTTCCGGTATTGCTTCTATAGAGACACCAAAAGATACCCCTCAGACGATATTCAGGCCTTGGACAGAAACAATGCGTGTTTCAGGCACAGCACAAATCGATTCAAAATCCTACATGTTGGTAAACAGGCTTGGACTATTGGTCTTACCCGACAAACTGGATGAGCTTCCTGAATTAAAAACTGATGTACTATATTTTACTGATACAACAGCTTCAAATCTGATATCTATTGATAGTTATCCCGTTTTTCATGTGTACAGGAACAGTTTTTTTAACAGTAAAGCATCTGTTTCGCCTATGCCGTTTTTAATTCAATACAGAACAACCGCAGACATTTTCTTTCCACTGCTTAAAGTTGAAGATCTTGAGTTACCATCAAATGCAGAGACAGTCCATCTGCAATTTGACGGAACAAACTGGATAGGTTCTTTTAAATCATCTACTGAAGAGCGCACACAGTTCAATTACTTAAAATTCTTCTCATATGAACCGTTGATTTCGCTGACAGGTTCTGCAAAAAAAGGGCAGATTCAAAAAGAACAGCTTACCCAGGAGCATTTTGAAGAATTGGCTTCGCAGCGAGATTTTTCAACTGCACCAAAAAAAATGATAAATCTTTTACGCCAGATTCCTGAAAATCTTGCACTTTCTCTGGAATATACCGAAAGCAATCCTGTAAGCCCCGTAAGCTACATTCGCGAAACAAAAACCGAACCAATGTTCGGTAAGGTAAAGAATTTAAGGAACAACATATCTGCCCTGTTCAATGACGGTACTTTTTATTTTGCCGGTGCAACCGACAATATGCCCATTGTAAATAACAATAATCCTGTTTGTCTCCGTCTGCCCAAACTACCTTCAGGCTTTTTATACACTGATTTTGTGTTTTCTGGCTCAATTCTATACGTTGCATGGGAAGAGGAACTCTTCTATGAGACAGGAAGAAGCGGTTTTCTTGCAGTTGATTTAAGAAAAGTTCTTTATTAATTCATAAACCATTGAACCAGACTTTGGAACAGTCGGCAGATTATCGGGTAAAAACCAGTTTGCCTCATTCAGTTCATTTTTTTGCGGAACAAGCTTCCCTCCTGCCCAATCTGCAGTCACACCGATTAAAAGCTGATCAGGATAGGGCCATTGCTGACTTGAACAATACTTTATGTTTTTGATGATTATTCCGCATTCTTCTTTTACTTCACGTATTGCACAATCTTCAAGACTTTCGCCTGGTTCAAGAAAACCAGCCGGACATGTGTAAACATTGTTATTGCCCTGATTTTGTCTTACCAAAAGAAGTTTACCTTCTTTTTTTACAAGTACAAGCACAGCAGGTGAAATACGCGGGAAAAAAACGTTTCCACAGAAAGGGCAAATTCTTGCTGTCTCAAACTTATCATCCTGTAAAGAACCGCCACAGCTACCGCAAAATCTTGCAGTTTTTCGCCAGTTCAGCAGTGCCAAAGCCCGGGAACAAAGACCGATTAAAGCATAATCAGCAGCAAAAAGTTGTCTTAAATTTATCCAACAAAAACCGTTAAGAGCAGGAACATTTTCCTCAAGACTAACAGTAAAATAGGATTTATTGTCTTCAAAAAACCAGTCAATAGCATAATGCTGGTCAAAATACTTTTGTACAATTTCTCTGTCAGGAAGTTCAATAGCGCTTGATTTTTTAACTAATAAATCTTTCCCTCTGAAAACAAAAAATGTATCACAACTGTTTATTACATTAGAAGTTATCATTGACATATTATTAGCATAACACTGATTACAATAAAGTCAAAATTTTTTTTTGGATTTTTAAAATAAATCCAACATAGAATCAAGATATATAGCTTCGCGAACATTCAACTGACATTCTGGTTTTGTCATATAATATAGAAGAAATTCCAAAATAATAGCGCTGCCAAGTCCACGTCCTTCAATCTTGAAATTTGAGAAGCCCATCGGCAAGTATGTGTTCTGGATATCCCTAATCCCGATAAAACCTGGATTTTTCATAGCTAAAGAAAACCGATAGCCATTATCAGAATCCTGTGAAGTACATTTGTAATCAGGAACATCTTCGCCCAGATTTTTGCGGCTGACATTTTCATAGCAATCTTTGCGGTTCTTACATGCAAAATTGCAACATTCATTACACAAAAACTCCACCTTGTCTTTTTGCATCTGTGAAAAATCTGCAAATCTGCTCAGAGTTTTGTTTAGACGAAAATCTGGTACAACGTATTTAAAATCTATTCTGTCAATTTCAGCTTTTAAGTCCGAAAAATCTGTCATCACCTTTGTTGTAGACGAAATAAGATAAAGTTTTGGATATTTGTTCCTAAGATAGCCCGCAAGCAAATTCGAATGAACGATTACTCCGCTTGGAATTTTTGCTTTTTCAAACATTGCACAAAGATTATTGCACTTTTTGTCCGAAAGATGTTCTTTATTAAGCAGTGAATTGCTGAATGTAAGCCTTGCGGAAATCCCGTAGTCATTCACGAGGGCAAGGACATCATCTGCGTCGGCATCCCCAAAAGTCGTTCTGCCACCACCCCAAAGACAATCTGTTGGCGCACCGTAAATTGAAGCTATGTTACACCAGTCATAAAAATATTCCCGGTGCTCTCTATAAAGCGGTAAAAACAATTTGTACAATTCATAAAACTCAAACAGACCAGGCAGATGGTAATATGCTGTATGAGAAGTTTGTCTTTGCATTTTTTTACAATTTTTCTATCTCTTCCTGCCAGGCACTGACCATTGCATCACTTGGCATTCGCCAGTCACCTCGTGGAGAAAGGTTGATAGTTCCCACTTTTGCACCATCCGGCATACAACTACGTTTAAACTGCTGGCTAAAGAAACGCCGGTAAAAAGTTTTAAGCCATTTAAGCATGACGTCATCACTGTAGTTGAGCCCGGAGTTCTTGGCAAGAAAGAAAATTTTTGCCGGTGAGAAGCCAAATCTCAGCAAATAATACAAGAAGAAATCATGCAGTTCGTAAGGACCAACTAAGTCTTCGGTTACCTGAGAAATCTTTCCTTCTTTAGGCGGCAATAGTTCCGGAGAAACAGGGGTATCGAGAATATCACGCAGAACAGCGGAATCTTTATCATCAGCAAACCACTCTACCAGATAACGGACAAGTGTCTTTGGTATTGAAGAATTGACACCGTACATGGACATATGGTCTCCGTTGTAAGTACACCAACCAAGTGCAAGTTCAGACAAATCACCTGTACCGATTACTATTCCGTTTGTCTTATTTGCGTAATCCATAAGTATCTGTGTTCGTTCACGAGCCTGACCGTTTTCGTATGTTACATCGTGAATGGATTCATCCTGACCGATATCTTTAAAATGCTGACGTACAGCATCTGCGATCCTGACTTCCTTTAACGTTACGCCACATTCTTTTGCAAGTGAACAGGCATTATTATAAGTACGGTCAGTTGTACCGAAACAGGGCATAGTAATGGCCGTAATTTTATCGCGGCTTATACCTACGCTGTCAAAGGCACGGCAAGTTATGAGCAGAGCAAGAGTTGAATCCAACCCACCGGAAAGTCCGACTACAGCAGACTGACAATTTATGTGGCGCAGACGTTTTGCGAGCCCTTGGTATTGCAATGTGATAACTTCAAGACAACGCTGTGTCCGTTTTTCTTTATCGTCCGGAACAAAAGGATGGGGATCAATATAACGGGAAAAATCACTTTTCTTATTATCTACCTTCAAATCAAATAGTACTGTTGTATAAGCAGTATCAAAAAAACTGTTATTAACGGAAAAACCGAAGCTTGTCGTTTTTCGTCGTTCCTGACAGATTCGTTCGATATCCACATCAGCGTAAATAATATCATTGGAGAACAAGGGAGATTCAGAAAGTTGTGTACCGTTCTCGACAATAATATTATGTCCCGCAAAAACCATGTCCTGGGTTGATTCATTCATACCGGCATTGGCATAAAGATAGATACAGATAGAACGGGCTGACTGTGACTTTACAAGGCTTCTTCTGTATTCGGCTTTTCCAATGATTTCGTTTCCAGCGGAAAGGTTAGCGATGATAGTTGCACCAGCCAGCACATGTCGGCTCGACGGCGGTACAGGAACCCAAAGATCTTCACAAATTTCACAGGCAATGGTTATGGAAGAATCTGTTTTGTCCTGAAGAAGAATGTCCGTCCCAAACGGTACATCTTCAAATCCAGCAAAGGAAATAAACTGGGTTTCCATGTTTTGTTGAAATGGAGTAAACTGTCGGCGTTCATAAAACTCCCCATAATTTGGAAGATAAGATTTTGCATATAGAGCAAGAAGCCTTCCGCCACAGACAGCAGCCGCACAATTGTAAATACCTTCGGTACGAGCAAGAGGAAGCCCAACAAAAAACAATGAATCCAGCTTTTCTGTCTTTTTAATAATTCCAATAAGCTGTTCTTGAGCTGAACGCAGCAGGGTCTGTTGAAAAAACAAGTCACCACAGGTATAACCGGTTATGGACAATTCCGGGAAAACAATAATGGAAGCACCTTTTTTGGATGCTGTTCCAGCCGATTCAACAATCTGTTCGGCATTAAATTTACAATCTGCAACCTTTAACTGTGGACTGACACAAGCAGTCTTAATAAAACCATATGCCATTTTTGTACCTGCTTTCTTTATTGTAGCCTTCCTTCTAAAATAAATCCAGATAAATTGCTTTGCAGAATTATAGATTTTCAAATCGCCAAGAGTCTGCAGGCATTTTTATATAATATATTGTCTTTCTCTTCCTGTGAAAGAGGCAATGCGTTTATCGACTCATATTCATGTTTTGCATTACTCCATGGTGAATCTGAAGCAAATAAGATTTTATCACTACCGTGATTTTTCACAATATTTACAAACCAGTCTTTTGGATAATATTCAAAACCCATGGAAGTATCCAAAAAAACGTTTTTACCTATAAGGGAGTCTTCCAAGTGTTCATATTGCAAATGTCCGCCCATATGTGCAAGGACTATTTTTCCGCCCTTAAGCTTTTCGATAACAGAAGCAAATTTCTCAGGTGAACTTTTAAATGGCTCCGAAAAAGCCGGATCAGCACCCGCATGAAAAAGTAGTATAAGATTTTTTGAAAGTGCATACTCATATACTTTGAGCATGGCTGGATCGTCTACTTCAAACAACTGATATTCGGGATGAAGTTTTATTCCCTTTAAACCAAGACTGACTATATAATCAATATCACTTTTGTAATCAGGAGAAAGAGGCCACAAACCGCCGAAAGACACAAATCTTTTTGAGATTTCAGGGTCCGAGTTGATGCTGTACGCAAACTCATTCACAGTTTTAATCTGAGAATTTTTCGTTACAACAGGTTGAATCACTGAATAATCAATATGCCATTCATCCATGCGCGACAAAAGTGATTTTAGTGTTCCGTCTGTTACTGGATTAAAACATGCATCCGAAGCATTGGTCAACTTTTCCATTGCTCTACCAGCAAGAGCATCCGGCCAAATATGTGTATGAAAATCAATAATCATAGGTATAATCCTGTCGGTAAAACGATGTATATACAAAAAAAGTTCAGCCATGGTAAACATGCTGAACTTTTCAAAAGCTGTATAGCAGGAGTAGGACTCGAACCTACGACCTCCGGGTTATGAGCCCGACGAGCTGCCAGCTGCTCTATCCTGCGTCGTTCACAAAGATAGTACATTATGTTCTTTATTACGTCAAGTAAAAAGATTGACTTTGGTTGTATTTTTTATACGTCGATAGGTAACAAAGCGGAACGTCCATTCACTTTCTATCATTTTGTCAGAAACCTCAATAATCTGCCAGTCCGGATTTTCATCAAGATTCGGGAAAAAAGTATCCGCAGCAGGAGAAGCTGATTCGACCCTGGTAACATAGACTGTGTTACAGAACGGCAAAAACTGCCTGTAAATTTGCCCTCCGCCTATAACAAAAAAGTCATTGCCGATATAAGGCTTAAAAAAACCATTTCTTACGGCTCGAACAAAACCGATTGGCGAAGTAAAGATCACCGTACCTTTTGCTCTGAAATCTTTTTTTCTTGAAAGAATGATATTTATGCGATTTGGAAGCGGTTTACCATCCGGCAGGGATTGAAGCGTTTTCCTACCCATCACAACTATTTTACCAGTCGTCAATGCCTTAAAACGCTTTAAGTCTTGTGACAGCGGGAATAAAAGCTTGCCTTCGTTTCCTATAGCCCAATTTTGATCGGCGTTGACTATTACATTCATTTTGAATATTTGTTAAAAAATAGCTTTTCAACATCGGTCCGTTGTTTGACCGAAAAAATCGGCTCATTGTTCTCTTCATCAAAACGATACGGGATATCAAGTTTTTCTGTATAAGCTGTACTATGCGGGTCATTTGCATACCAGTCAAATACTGTCATAATACCTGCAATTGCTTTTATAAGCGACGCATTCGTCAAACCCGATGTACCCTGCTGCGATAAAACAATCTGCAAACGACGGGATGTTGTATTTGTTAAACTGAAAGAGAATTTTTCCCAAGGATTCTTTATACCCTCAACATTATTACCTGGATTACCATTGTTCATTTCAAGGGCTGTATCGATATTACCGGAGAGCCAGTTAAAATATGATGCAAGTCGGGCTACTTTTTTGCAGACTGGCAATGTTCCCTGTAAAAGATTTTCCTTCTCCATATAATTCAAATCAAATTTAAGATATGGAAAGAATTCTGTCCGTTCTAGCCAAAGTATAGAAGAAAGGGTTTTCATACCGAAAACCGTAGTTTTAAAGTCTTTTTGCGAATAAATGCGATTTACATATTCAGTTACATTCTTGGCATATTCCTTGTCAAAAACATTCATACGGTATAAATACCAGTCGGCAATTGAGTTGTCGATTTCTTCAACCGTCATATGAATAGCAGCCGTTGGGCTTGTTTCAGTAAATTCAATAGCATTACAACCCGGAAACAAGTCTTCTATGATTCGCATCAGAACAACCGCACGCTGTAGTGGGTTTTCAGGTGAAAGCAGGTTAAAACCTTCGGGAAAATCAAACAAAGGCTGAAAATACGGAAACATATCTGGGTTTTCTTCAAGAGAGAGCCAACCTGCTTCAGGAAAAAGACTATCCAGTAACTTGAGGCCTTTTTCGACAGGAGTTTCTGGTTTTTCAGGCACGGTATTGACCGGTGCAAAAGAATCGGCATCTGTTCCAACTGTTGCTGCAAAAGGAACCGGTTCATAATTCTGAGGAAGAATTATGTCTTCTTTTTTTAACAAAAGAAAATCCAGTATCTGAAGGATGTAGTTATCAAGAAAACCCTGCATGGACATACAGTCTGCACCGCACATACGCATTAAGAACGGACCAAGCCCCGAAACAACTGTTTTGTAGATGTAAGTCCACTCTTTGATGGAATCGGCTACTGCGTCTTGAAGACGATCTTCGGCAATATGTGTTTTTCCGCTTATTTCCAACGAGATTTTACTCAACAAATCGCTGAAAGATACTGTACCCAAAAACAAAATCTGTATAACAGGCCTGTAAACTGAAAAAACAAACGGTATCATCATTTCTACCGTAACACCCATAGGTTTGTATTGTAGTTTTGTCGCTTCTTTGCTGATAAAACCCATATCCCATGATTCTATTACACCAAAAAGTCTTAACTGGTTATAGGGTTCTTTACCTATTTTAGTCTTGTATGCAGCTGGTAAAGCGTTTAGTATAAATCGCATTGATGATACGAATTTGTCTATGTGCATTACATAATCATTTAATGTTACCGCAATGAATGACTCGTTTATATAATCAAAACCGCCGCTGATGAACAGCGATTTTAGTTCGAACAGTTTTTTGTATTTTTGCTGTTGCTCCGCTGAAACAGAAGGAAGGTGTTCCGGTAAATTATACTTTAACTTTTGTTCCTTTGTTGCAGAAAAAATACTGCTTGGTAAATAACCCATATTTCTCCTGATTCCTTTTTGAGTATTAAAAACGAATTCTAAGCTTTTTCCCTATACCCGAAACATCCTTTAATGTGAGGGTTTCGCCGTCACCTGTCAAAAGGACACCGCTGAATGTACCATATATGGTGTGATAACCTGTCCGTACTATAAGGACACTCAAAGTGCGTTCTGTATCAGAAATGGGATTAAATGACAAATCCACCATACTTTCAGTATCCTGAATTATCCAAGTGTTCATTATTCCTTTTGGTCTTGTTATTTTAACAGGAGGTAGGGGATACACTTGTCCATCAACGAACAGCACATTTGAATTGTATTTGTATTCATCTCTGGCTGCCATTGAAGAATACGAAAGGTGAAAGCAGACAGATTTTCCATCTATGGTACCCATTCCGGTCAAATAATCCTGCCGGGTTCTTAAGCTGTAGTATGCTCTTTTTGTTTCAAAAAAAGACAGCCCTTCCATCTTTTGTGGAACAGAATCTGCAATAGTCAAAGTTCCTTTAAGAGAACCTGTCTTTTGTATACAGGCAACACATCTGCGCATAATCTGCGTCGGTAAAACCGATGCCTGTTGTGCAAAAATCGCATCATCAAACGGCATTGTAAACGAAGCAGAAACATTTGGTCTTATGTCATCACCTTTGATGTTGAGCAGAACAGAAAGTCGTTTGTCTTTTTCGCTCCAACTTATACGTACATATCTTTTTGAACCGAAAGATACACACACTCCACTGCCTGTAGTTTTTGGAATAAATTTTCTGTGCGGACCGCGTACTGTCCGGAAGGCATATTTTTTACCGGAGTTCTTATCCCAAAGAATTATCTCGGTGTATCCAAATATTTTTGCATCAAAGATATCAACTGTACCTATATAATCCTGAGTAGAAAAACTATAGACAAGAGCTGCCCTAATACGAAGATTTGTAATAAAAGGCGGAAAAGGCAAGTCACCGAAAGGTCTTTTAATACCCCTTATTTCCATTTTTTCAAACGGCTTGTTAAAAGTTCCAAAAATCGGCTTGCCATCTACTATTATATTTTCAGGAGGATTTGTAATTTCCCTAGTATACAAACTATACCATCCACTTGTTTTAAATGCTTTCGCAATTATAACTCATATTTGGCGGCTGTGTATAGTATGGTACAACTTATCAGGCATTTTCATAATAAAGTTTATGCAAATTGTCTTTTAACGAAATTATCGCTGTGACAAGCTGCGGATCAAAATGCTGTCCACTCTGTTCCTGCATAATATGCATAGCTTCTTCAAATGTAAATCTTTCTTTATAAGGTCGTGCAGAGCATAAAGCATCAAAAACATCTGCAATAGCCATAATTCTTGCAGATATCGGAATTTGCTTTCCTTTCAACCCGTCAGGATAACCTGTACCATTCCATTTTTCATGATGATACAATGACATTTCATGGGCAATCTGAACAAACCGTGGTTCTTCTACCCTGAGCAGAGTCTGGAGTATAATTTTGCTGCCCTCGATGGTATGCTTTTTTATTTCTTCAAATTCTTCAGGTGTAAGTCTACCGGGTTTAAGCAGAATGTTTTCAGGTACTTTTATTTTGCCTATATCATGTAACGGTGCAGCCATGGATATAAGATTCATATCGTTTATTGAAAGTTGATCCGTGTAAATGTGGTTTTCTAACAGATATTTGTTTATTAGCGAAACAACTTCTGTCGTCCTTTTTCCATGCTGACCTGTTGTTACGTCAGAAGATTCTATAATATCTGCAAGGCTGTACAATACCTGACGTTGAATCTGTGCAAGTTTTTGATTTCGTAAATAAACGGAAAACATATAGTTTCTTGCTGTTTTGGATGAAAAATAAAGCAGCACAGTACCAAGAATATATTCAAGAATAACACCGGACCCGTTTGTTATAATATAATACATGGGAGTGATTCCAGGCCATATTATTGTAGCTGCCTGCTCTGCACGGAGAACAACTCCTGTCATGTGGGAAATCCCTGCAACAATACATGAAATTAGTGTAAATTTTGGATTAAAATACATGACAGTAAACAAAGGCATTGTCAGATATGTGATTGTTAAATCCAGATTTATATCTGCTGACATACAGGTTATTATGGTCTGAGTTACAAAAAGCAGGATGTATTTGAAAATCTGTTTTTCTTTTTGACTTTTTATTTTTTTATCACATATCAATAACGTGGTTGATGAACATAATGCAAAAAGCATTATGAATAATGCAAAGTTTTTAGGGAAATTATATAATCCTGTCAAACAGAAAATATACAAAAACACACATCCAAAGCTCAATCCAAAGAAGAGCTTGCTACCCAGTGTATTTATTCTATCAATATGTCCCTCTAAAAATTTGGTTTCAAAATCAATCTCGTCAGTCTTCTTAAGCATAACCAATCTATTCTATCATCATTAGTTCAATTTGCAAAATTTTTTTTTATTCACAGCACAATTTTTTGATAACTTCACCTGTAGCAGGCATTCTGAGAATCTTATTCTTCTTTAAGTGGACTTCCGCAATAAGTACATTTTCCTACAGTACCGGCTCTTATACGAGACGTACCGCCGCAGTTTTTACAGGCAATCTCAACAAAGCCGAATTTTTTTACCTTGTTGTCCTTTGCATCGTTCAAAATTACACAAAAGTCACCACCCTGCTGCAAAACACAATTTCGAAAATACCTGTATCGGAATAAACTTTTAAGCTCTTTTTCCAGTTTGTAATCAGGTTTGTTCAAGATTGTAGAAAATTCCTTAAGAGTGATTGTTCCGTCTCTGTCACCGCAGAATATGTCATTATAATTAACAGCAGCATTTATCAATATCCCGGTTTTTATCGCATTCCATAAAATGAAGCTGTTCAGTAAAAGAAATATCACCCATACAATTACTATTGAAATTTCACCTTCTCCAGATAAATCCAGTATTTCCGTTATAAGTGCAAAAACGAAAAATGGTATAAATACTCCACATAATATAAATTCCACAATACGTTTTATCTTGTGAAACGAAAGAATTGCATAATTTAAATATGTATTCATGTCCGAAAACTCCTTAACCTAAATTGTATTTTTTAAACAACTCGATTTCTTTCTCCAATGAATTTATGCCTTCTTTCCAGAAATTCTGTTCTTCGATGGAAAAACCTGCTTTGGCGCAAAGTTGTTCACAGGAAATCCGTCCCGTATCCAAAAGGAGTTCCTTGTATATGGCAGGAAATTTGTCACCATTCTTTTCATAAAGGGCATACAGACCTGCGCTGAATAACATGCCGAACGCATACGGAAAATTGTAAAAATCGAGACTTGTACTGTAATAATGAGATTTCAATGCCCACATATAAGGATGCCGGACAGACAAGCCCGATCCGTAAGTTTTATTTTGAGCTTCCTCCATAAGTGTACAAAAATCCTGCGCTGACAGTTCTCCTTCTGTTGCGCGTTTTTCAAATACACTTTTTTCAAAATAATAGCGAGATAATATATCAACCAAAACCTGACAACAATCCTGCAGATGAAGCTCAATAAGTATCCGTCTTTCATCTTCACCGGATTTTTTTATCATATCCTTTTGTACTATTGTTTCAGCAAAATTACTGGCAGTTTCTGCAAGTGTCATAGGATATTGGCTGAGCTCAAAATCCATATCCTTAATGCAATAAAAATGATAGGCATGTCCAAGTTCGTGCGCCAACGTTGTTATATCAGAAAAAGTTCCCGTAAAATTCGACAAAATTCTGGAAACTTTTTGTTCTGGAAAATCAATACAGTATGCTCCTCCAACTTTTCCCGGACGAATACGGGCATCAACCCAGTTGTTTTCGAAAGCTGTTCGTGCAAAGTTTCCCATATCCTGTGAAAAACTACTGAACCTCTCTATCACATAGTCTTTTGCTTCATCAAAAGTCCAAACTTTGGAAACAGGAGAGTCTCCTGAAGAAGAACCTCCCGGCATAGGAGCGAACAAATCATAAAACGGTAAAGAAGGATCTGTCTGGTATGGATATAAAACCCGAGCTTTTGTCTTTAAATAATCACGCCACATAGGAAGTGATTCTTCAATCGACACAATAAGTGCATCAAGAGTTTTTTTAGAAAGTCGTGACTGCAAAAGACTTTTTTCAAGTGATGTATCCCAATTCCGCCTTTTGTTAAGCGTAAGAGTCTGCCCTTTTATGTTGTTCATACAGGCTGCGAGGGGTATTTCTGCGCTTTTCAGAAGCGCAATTTCTTTTTCGAATGATTCCTTTCTGGTTTTTGGATCTTTGCTATAAGCATCATTGCGCAATTCATTAAAGGTTTTGCCGGATTTTCCATCTCTTAGGTTTGAAATGATCTGTTCCTGCAAGCGGCTCCAACTTTCTCCCCCGGTCAGATTCAATTCTGCCGCTATAAGTTCCAGCTCATCATCCATCTGATGTCTGCACAATTCAATGTTCTCAGCAAATATAGTTGAATATTTTTCCAGCTTAGGGAAACGTAAATATATTTTTTTCAGATCACATTCTTTGCTTTGAACGATTTTTTCATATAAAATCTTTCGGAATTTAATATCAAGTTGTTCGATTCCTATCGATTTTTCTTCAAGTGTGGATAATTTTTGAATATAATTATTATTTGTTGTTTCAGTTGAATAAACAGCATACGCAAACGAATGTAATGACATAAAAAGACTTTTGATCTTGTTTATTACTTTAAGCCAATCATTAAGCCATGAAGGAAAATCAGATATTTGTTTTTTACCCAATAAATTCAATGCCTTGTTCTGCAAGTTATCCAATTCATTAAGTGTATCTGAAAATTTTTTTGAATCATAGGAATAAATCGGTGACATATCCCACTGAGGAATTACTTCTTTTGACATTTTTCTTCCTTATGTACTTAAATATAATACTAAATCCAAAAAAAATCTTGAAAAACTTAGAATTATCAGCTAGATTTTTCGCTGGATATCCTATAATGAAAAACAAGCAATTCAAGGAACTCGCCGTTTGTGGTGTAGAAGCTGTAAAAGCTTTGGGTAATAAAAATCCTGACTCAATAACACGGTTTTATTACAATACGGAACATGCTCCGATGTTCGGTTCTTTGTGCCATTACCTGGCAGAAAAACACATTCCCTACAACTGTGTAAAAAGTGACACCGAGCTTGAAAAACTCTGCGGCAGTGTTCATCATCAGGGCGTTGTTGCGATGATTCCTCAGCCGGTCTTGCACGAAGTCTGCCTTGCAGATATTTCGGACTGGATGCGTAATAAAGAACATATTATACTTCTGGACCGCGTAGGAAATGCCAATAATCTTGGTGCCATCGTAAGAAGTGCTGTTTTTTTCGGGATAAAAAACCTTATTATTCCTACAGACGAGGCGCAGAGCAGCATAACAACAAGCAGTTACAGAGTTGCGCAGGGCGGCATGGAATACATCAGGCTGTTTAAGGTATCTTCTCTACCTGAACTATTGGAATCCGTAAAAAACAAGTTCATAAGAATCGGAACAGATTTAAGGGCAAAAAACGATGTTGCCGACCTTGTCCATATTGCAGAAAAAAAATCTGTCTTTTTGGTTCTCGGTAATGAAGAACATGGTATTTCCCAACAAGTAAAAAACAAATGTGACTTTTTAATCAAAATAAACGGTAAAAGTTCATCAGGCGGAAAAGACACCGATGTCGAAAGCCTGAATGTGGCACAGGCAGCTGCCGTTTTGGCCTATGAGATGAGTAAAATTAAATATCTTTAGTCTTATTCCTGAAAAAAAATATTTTTCTTTTTATTCTCTTAAATTTTTTACATTTTTTGAGTTTTAAGGTGTATAATTATCAAGAAGTGTTATGCCAAAAAAAAATGTTTTACCCTTTGTTTTAATGTGCTTACTTGCACTATTTCTTCCTGTCTATCTCAGTTTTTTTCTATTAAGGTTTCAAACTGCAGATTTAGCCATCAACATTCCTGATATCAGAAAACTTTTGCTTTCAATCTGGATAATCACGATTATTCTGGAAGCTATAGCTTTTTTCATTGTGTTTTCTACAAATCGGGGACTAAGAAAAGCATCCGATACAAACGCACAGCAATTTGAACAGGAACGCTTTTTACGCGAAATCTGCTATGATATTTACGAAAATGTTTTTGAAATTGACGTTACCGAAAATATTCTTATTGGTGAAACCGCAAAAACCGTCCCCGAATTCCTGAACATGAAGGGGAATACAAACTATGATTCAAACCTGGAAGCCCTGCTCAAAAAAGTTGTCCATCCTGACTACATACAAGAAATGAGTGATAAATTCTGTTCTGCAAACCTTAAAAAAATGTACGAACAGAATATAAGCGTTTATCAGTATTCATTTATGGACAAAAGCTACAGTTCCGGTTACCTCTGGAAAAGAGCAACAATCCGACTTTATTACTTTAAACCGACAGCTTCGTTGCGTGCTTTTATTTTTATTCAGAATATTGATGAAGAAAAGAAAAAAGAACTTTCACTAGTAGAAAAAAGCGAAAAAGACTTTTTAACCAACCTTCTTAACAAATTGTCATTTGAAAACTGTATAAAAAGCTATCTTTCACAGCCCGAAACCCCTGATCATAAATGCGCTTTTATTATCCTGGATATTGATAATTTCAGACAGATAAACGAAACATTGGGATATTTAAGCGGCGATTCCATCATTATGGAATTTATCGAAACCATAAAACGTAATATCTCCGAAGACGACATCGTCGGCCGTTTGGGTGGTGTTTGTTTTGCCGTCTTTATGAAAAACTTTTCCACAAAAAAAGATCTTAAAGCTTCCATGCAAAAACTTTGCGATGAAATTCGAAGACGGGTCGACAAAGACGGTATTATTTGTTCTGTCTCGGCCAGTATCGGTGTTTCCCTGTATCCTGAACACGGCAATACTTATAAAGAACTGTTCAGCAAAGCGAATGATGCCCTTTATTATTCTCAAACGCATGGTATGGATACGTTTACGATTTACAAAAGCACCCTGCTTGAACATCAAGCTTTCTTTGTTGATGAAAAAGATATTGATGAACTTGTTAATACAGCAGCGGACGGTATTGCGAAGATTGTAGTAAATCCAGAATTCACATTCCTCTATACAAATCAAAAATTTCTGAATCTTATAGGTCGTACTTCAAAAGACATTGAACATGACAACTACATGGGAATAACATACTTCCATCCAGAAGATGTTCCGCAAATTTTTGAAGCTCTGTATTTTGCACTTGAAAAACGAATCCCGTATTCAATCTCATACCGTATTCAGCACAAAAACGGACATTACGTTTCTGTAAGAACACAATGTCTGTTTGTTGATGAACTTTACGAAGGCAAATTCCCTGTTTTGTACAGTATCTTTACAGATATCACCGATATGGTAAAAATCACGGATGAACTTGTTACCGCAAAGGAAGAAGCTCTTGCCGCTACAAAAGCAAAATCAAACTTCCTTGCTAGTATGAGCCACGAAATTCGAACTCCTATGAACGCAATCATGGGTATGAGTGATTTGATCCTGCTTGATAAGACATCATCGCCGTCTTGTCTCGAGTATGCAAAAAACATCAGTACAGCCTGCCGAAGCCTTTTGGGAATCATTAACGATATTCTTGATATTTCAAAGATCGAATCCGGCAAACTCACACTTACCGTTGTTCCATACAATTTTACGGAGATGATTAATGACATTATCACGATGATTAAACTGCGAGCTGCTGATAAATTCCTGGACTTTTTTGTTCATATTGATCCGGCAGTTCCAAACGAACTTATAGGAGACGAAATCCGTATAAAGCAGGTTCTTTTAAACTTGCTCAGTAATGCTGTCAAATACACACATGAAGGATATGTTGCCTTAACGGTAACTGCAGAGAAAAAAGGCGATGAATACGAATTCCACTATATTGTAAATGATACGGGAATGGGTATTAAAGACGAAGACAGAAAAAAGCTATTCACGGAGTTTGAGCGCCTTGATACACAAAAGAACCGTAATATCGTTGGAACAGGCTTGGGACTTGCAATTACAAAACAGCTTTGCGAGATGATGGGCGGTTCAATTACCTGCCAGAGTCAATATGGATATGGTTCAACTTTCACGGCTGTTGTAAAGCAGAAAGTCGACTACTACGTTCCGTTTGTAGCTCCGCTTGAATCCAACAATACCAAGATTCTTTATTTTGAACCCCGTAGTCGTTACAGCATGCATACCATGATTGAATTTGACGCAATGAACTGCTCCACAGATTTGTGCGTTGATGTAAAAGGACTGTGCAGAAAGCTGACTGATTCCAAAGTTGAAGGTCTCTATGATTTTGTTTTTGTTGATGCCAAATATCTGAACAAAGTCGTCAACTGCATAGAAGCAGAAAGCCTGAGTAACGTAAAAGTCGTTACAATGGCAAGCGAAATGAATGATATCCCCAAAGATTCCGATGTATGTATTCTTATTACGCCTGTTTTCTGTTACCAGTTGGCCCAGGTATTCTCCGGCAAATTCTCAACAATTAAATCACATGTGGCAACAACCGGCAAATTTGAACGTGTTTATGCACCAGAAGCGAATGTTCTTGTTGTAGACGACAATGCCGTTAACCTTAAGGTCGCAAGCGGGCTTTTAAAAACACACGAAATAAACGCCGATACGGCATCTTCAGGTTTTGATGCATTGGACGCATTGCAAAAGAAAACATACGACCTCATCTTTATGGATCATTTTATGCCTGAGATGGACGGTATCGATACAACACATGAAATCCGAAAAATGGACAACGCAAACTCAACAAAGCCTATCATTGCACTGACCGCAAATGCTTTGAGCGGTGTTCGCGAAATGTTCCTGTCCGAAGGGTTGAACGATTTTATGTCAAAACCGATAGAACCGAGCAGGCTCAACGCCGTCCTGCAGGAATGGTTGCCTAAGAACAAAATAATACTTAGAACGGAAGATTCTGCGGATGACAAAGACGATTCCGATGAAAATGCGGATGGAATCGACTTTAAAGCAGGTTTGGCATATGCAGGCGATTCTCCTTCGGTTTATTTGGAAATACTGACCACATACACATTAGGTGCCGACAAACGAATCGAAGAATTACGGAAGATGTCGGCAGATACAGAACTACAGCCGTTTGTAACAAATATACACGGACTAAAGAGTTCTTCGCTTTACATCGGAGCCAAAAAACTTTCAACCATGGCAGCAGAACTTGAAAAAGCAGGTTTGGCATCAGATAGAAAATTCATTGAAGAACACTTTGAACCTTGTATGGATGAATACAAAACAATCTTGGAAAAAGTCAGCGCATATCTGCAGGAATCCAAAGAAAAAATGACAAAAACCAAGAATACTGGTACAATATCACTGTTAAGAGATAAAATTGAACCATTGGCTAATGCAGCTTATGATATGGACATGGTAACCATCGACGATATTATGAAAGAAATTTCAGAGTATGAGTGGCAGCCTGAAATTCAGAGTGCTCTCGATTCAATATCAAAAGGTGCTTACGCTTTTGACTATACAACGGTTTCCGATGAAACAAAAAAGTTAGAAGAATTAATAAAAAAAATGTAAGGAGAACACAACATGAAACAGATTTTTATTGTTGATGATGAAGTAACTAATTTAAGAATTGCGGAAAACGCACTCAAAGACAAATATAAACTCAAACTGCTTACTGGCGGTAAACAATTGTTTGTAATGCTTGAACGGGAATTACCGGAATTAATACTCCTTGATATTCAAATGCCCGAAATCGACGGAATCGCCGTTATGGAAATACTTAAAGAACATGAGGATTATAACAAAATCCCAGTTATCTTTCTTACCTCAAACACTGACAAAGACATCGTTGTAAAAGCATTAAAACTCGGTGCAATTGATTACATCGCCAAACCTTTCGATGCAAACAGCTTGTACCAACGTATACAAAAATGTATCGGTTTTTAATCCTTTCTGCTTTTTCTGTGTAAAAACTGTTCTCGTCTATTTGAAAGTTCAATTTTTATCTGCTGTTTAATGTTTTCTAGCTTAAAAGAATCGGTTATTGTCTTTACTTTTGGATATGCCTTAATCAAGTGCATAATCCTAGGACTTTTTGTCTTCATATTATTATATTCGACAATAAACGATTTGCTGAACTTGCTTGATTCCTGTTGTAATTTTGTTCTTACTGAGTTTATCATCGAACTAATATTGTTCGAAACAAGCCATTCTTCTTCTCTGAATTTTTCCCTTACAGATTCCATAAAATCATAGAAGCGCGCAACCTGTTTGTTGAACGAAATCAAAGTCTGTAATGTAAATACCATATCAACTGTCAGAACAACTACCAACCCAAGTGCCAAAAGGTTAGCATAATATGCGTCAATCGACTGTATAAAACCAAATAAAGCTGGATGAACAAAATGCGAGGCAAGTGTTGCCATTGTTCCAAATATCAGTGAATTAAGTAAACATACTCGTCCGTGAATATGAAATTTCATGTCAGAATAATCCCACCATTTTGTATGGAACATTTTTTCCATAACCCATGAAGTAACATATTCCAAAAGACTAGTCAAAAATGTGGCAAGCAAAAAAAGTCGTACCCAAGTGTTGCTGAACGGTTTCAATAGGTACATTACCAAAAGCCCGCCAAACCCGTATACGGGACAAAGCGGACCATAAAGAAAACCGCGGTTTATGAATTTTTTTGCTGGTATTGAACAGTAAATGACTTCGCCGACCCAACCTATAAAACTATAAGAAAGAAAAAGAAGAAAAATATAAGATATACTCATAAAACACCCGGCTCTATCGCCATATAATAAATAATAATAAAAAATAAAGCATATAACAAATTTTTACTTGTAAATTGTGACTTTTTTATGTATTTTTTTAAAGTATGGATGATTTATACGAGGTTCTGGGCGTATCCAAAACCGCAAGCAGTGACGAAATAAAAAAAGCATATAGAGAAGCCGCTTTCAAATACCATCCCGACCAAAATCCGGGCGATACTCTTGCCGAAGAAAAGTTTAAAAAAATTAATGCAGCTTACGATGTTTTGGGTGACGAAACAAAACGTGCACAATATGACAGATACGGAAATACAGAAACCCAGACCAACACTTGGAATAATACACAACAAACGCAGTATGGTTATTCCGGATATGATCCTTTTGAAGAATTCTTCAGGAATGCACAGCAATCTGCACAGCAAAGACAATACACATACACTTACTATGATACAGGTCGCCAACAAAAAAATCGGTTTACAAAACGCGAAGCATGGAATTCACTCATAAAGAGTATTCTCATGCTTTTGACAGGTCTTTTTATGCTGTCTTCAGGCTTTTTTCTTGGGATTTTTGGATTTTTTATTTCTATAGTACTTATAGCAAACGGAATCAGCGGCACAACACATGCCTTGCAAGCCATTCTCAGGCTTGGTAGTGACAAATAGAGCCGGTTTAGCGTTCGCGGAAAATGATGCGTCCGCGGTTCAAATCATAAGGTGAAAGAGCAACTTTTACGCTGTCTCCAGGAACAATTCTGATATAGTGTTTTCTCATTTTTCCGGATAAATGTGCAAGAATAATATGACCATTCTGCAATTCAACCCTGAACATCGTATTCGGTAAAGCTTCTTTGACAATACCTTCTACTTCTATAGCTTCCTCTTTAGCCACAAGTCCTCCAAATTAAAAAAACAAATAAAAAAAGTTGCTTTTTAAGCAATTCACACTTATAATTCTATGAATAAATGAATGACTTTGTCAACATGGAGAATTGGAACAATGGAACAAGATTTCAATGAAAAGATGAAACAAAAATTGTTGGACATGAAAAAAGAACTTTTAGTCTCACTGGCTGCTAATGATGCTGATTTCCGACAAATTGCCGAAAGTATGGAAGCAAGAGATTCTATAGATATAGCTGCGGATGATATCGACCGAAAAATGCTGGAAACAGTCGGTATAAAAAACTATAACCAATTAAAGCTTATTGATTCTGCATTGGACAGAATCCAACAGAACAAATACGGTTTGTGCGTAAAATGCGGCAAAAAAATCAATCCGGAACGTCTGGAAGCAATTCCTTACGCATTGTTATGTATTAACTGCAAAACGGAAGAAGAACGAAAGAACAGATAAACTAAAACGGTTTTGATTCCCAAATTAACTGCCCGTCTATGCTGACAAGATGCATGCTTTCCGTGTATCCTGCATGACGGGCTGTTTTTTCAGCAATATCGAATGCCGCATCTAGATTTTCCGCTTTATGCGCGTCTGAATTTATGACAATCGGCACATTGCATCTGTATAATTCCGTAAGAAAGAACAAAGACGGATAAGTTGTATTTATTAAATTTCTGGCAATACCGCCTGTATTACATTCCACAAAAACACGGGCATCGGCTATGGCTCTCGCTGTCTTTTTTATTTCGTTCTTATACCAACCCGCCTCTTCATCGGCAAAATGCAGTGTCGCATTCCGGATTTTTACCAAGTCGGGATGCCCTACAAAATCAAACGAAGCATGTTTTACCATTTGCCTTACGGTATCAAAATAACATTCAACGTATTTTTTACCGTTGCCGTTAAAGCAATTTTCAATCCCGTTTTTTACTTCTTCCACGGAACCATCTACCGTAAAAGCCTTATTCTTCACTGATACAGTCAGATAGTGTACAGAGCCGATTATATAATTCGCATTGAATTTGCTGTAAGCTTCCTTTGAGAGATCTGTTATAATCGGACAATAATCTGCTTCAAAGCCTGTGAATATATCAAGCTGTGTTTTGTATTCGGTTTTAAGACGGTTTATTTCCTGAACATAAGCATCAAAGTTTTTTACCGGCAAATGCCATACAGCCGCATGCGGATACAAAGAATGAGCTGAAAAGCCCAAAGATACGATACCCTTTTCAATAGCTGTTTTAACCATTGTTTCTGGTGTATCTTTACCGTCGCAAAAAGTAGTGTGTGTATGATAATTGCTTTTGTATTTCACTGTTCCTTTTTTCCTTCCAGCCAGTTTTCCGCAAGTTTTGCAAATTCGGAATATGATACCTTGCATTTATGTATAATCAAATTACAAGCCGTAATATCAGCTTTCTCCGCTTTTGCGAACAAAGCCTTCGCATCGTCGGCAATACGCAGTGCAGACAAAACCTTTGCGTTGTCCTCCAGAATCTCGGCTGTTTTTGAAATTTGCACAAAATCATGCTTTTCGGCAGCTTCTTCGGCAGAATGAATCAGCTGCATGGACTGCATCAGGAATTGCTGTACCAGTTCTTTTGTAAGAATATCATCATATCCGAGCATATTCTGCATAGAAGGAATATCCCACACAGGCAATTTAGTTTTGGTTTCGGGAGCTGTAATAACTTCCTGAACTTCTTCTACAGGTGCAAGCTGTTCTATCCATTTTTCGAGCAGCTCGTATACGTTCTTTTTTTTGAACGGCTTAAGCAGAATATCGTTCATCCCCACCGAATAGTATTCTTTAAAATCAGCCTCATCAGTATTTGCCGTACAGGCGATTATCGGAACAGCTGCTCCTTTTGCACGGATTTCTTTTGTTGCGTCTATTCCGCTTTTAACCGGCATCTGAATATCCATAAAAACCAAATCCACATTCGGATTCTGTTCCAAAAGATTAACAGCTTCTTCACCGTTATTTGCACAGATAACATTTGCCCCGAACTGGGTAAAAAAGGTTTTTATCAATTTTTGGTTAACAGGATGGTCTTCGGCAATAAGGATTGTCCTGCCGGTGGCAATCGGTTCAAAAGACGATTTTACGGTATTTATCTCCACATCCTGATTTACAACTTCAAGCTCAAGTATGTCTTCCGCTGAATTGACAAGAAGATTTATAAGCGCGTCTTTTTTAATAGGCTTGTGCAGATAGCTGTTAAACCATTTGAGGCGCTTCATTTTTGCCTCACCGTCCATCTGTCCTTCCGGAATGAGCAAAAACAGCTTTGCATTGTTTATAACCGCATTTTGGTTTATTTCCGCGGACAAACGCCATCCATCCATATTGGGCATTATCATGTCGATAAAAACATCCGTGAACGGCTGCCCTTTATTGACAGTGGAGAGCATGGCATCAAGGGCTTCTTCGCCCGAATAAACCGCTTCTATTGAATCAAAGCCCAAGAACTTAAGCTTCTTGACAAAGCTTTCAGCAGAGATTTTCTGGTCATCAACGATTAATATGTGTTTATTCTTAATTATATCATTACCAAGTATAACAGGTTTTGTTTCCGTTGGTTCTACATCGTCATAAGGCAGGGTGAAAGAAAAAATCGAACCGCCCTCGGGGTTGTCCCGCATCTGTATCTGGCCTTTCATAAGTACAACAAAGTTCTTGCATATTGCCAGACCCAAACCGGTTCCGCCGTATTTTCGTGTTGTGGATGCGTCTGTCTGGTAAAAATCAGTGAACAGGTTTTTCTGTTCTTCTTTTTTTATTCCGATTCCAGAGTCTTTTACTTCATAAGTGATTGTCTTTTTTGCCTTATCGGCATTCACCGATATCTGTACATAACCGGAAGGCGTAAACTTTACGGCATTCTTGATAAGATTAAGCAGGATCTGCTGAACGCGGGTCGGATCACCGATTATTTTTTCGGGCAGGGAATAGTCTATATCTGTTATGATTTCAATTTTTTTGTTGTAAGCCTCAATAGCCAGCAAATCAACAGTTTGCTCAACCAAGGCCAAAGGGCTGTACGGAATGTACTCAAGACGGAACTTGCCGGATTCCAGCTTTGAAAAATCCAAAAAGTCGTTTACAAGCGACAACAAAACGTCAGCACTGAATTTTACCTGACGGACATATTCGTTCTGTTCGCTGTCAAGCTGAGTTTCACTCAGCAGTTCCATTGTACCGATTATTGTCTGGATAGGGGTTCGCAGCTCATGTGTGATGTTTGCCAAAAAAAGGTTTCGAGCGGTTTCTCTCGAAGAATCCTGCGCCTGCTTGTTTTTCATATTACAAATGCTGGATGTTTATCAACTCTACAGTCTTTTTTATGACCTGAAGCGGCTGCAACGGTTTTACCAAATAACTCTTTGCTCCCAAACCCAAAGCCTGGATAACCACTTCCTTCTGGCTGACTGCCGAATACACAATGATTGTAGCTGAATATGCTATTTCCTTGAGAGTTGCCAATATATCAAAGCCCGAAATATCAGGCAGATTTATATCAAGAATAATTGCATCATATACTTTTTGACCTACCGCATTCAGGAACATTGAACCGTTGTCAAACAACTCAGGTTCCATTTTTACCGTCTTAAATGCTTGGGCAATCGCCAGGCGGGAGGTTATATCATTGTCAACGATTGCAATTTTTGCTTTTGGAATTTCTGCCTGGGCAGTCGGTTTTTTACCTGTTTCGGAGAAGAAGCGCAGCTGGAACAAACCTTCATCCACTGACTGACCATTCATCATAGTTTCCATTATCAGATCCTGCGGATTATAGCTTTCTATCGGCTGTGTAACCATACCAAAAATTACTCTGTCCAGACTGGGTACAATTTCCAGATCGCTGAATTCCGGATGCCCCGCAACAAATTTACGTGTAAAAGAATCCGACGATACAAATTTGACCATCTTCGGACGTATATGCGAATTGGCAATAACATTGGTTATGAGCGTTTCAAGATTGCATCCGTCTACAAAACTCAGATTCAAAGCCGACATAATAACAATGACTTTAGGATTTTGCATTTTGTGAAGCTGGATAAGCTCAGAAATTTTGCCTTTAAGCATTGCCATCTTATCAATGTTCATTCCACCTGCAATTTCTATAAATATAATGCCATTACTGACTTTCGTTTCCAAAAAGCAAGTTGTTGGATCCAGCGGAATCGGAACCTTAAGAACACGTGACAAAGCATTAAAAAATACATCCATATTCAGAGGAGCTGCAAAATAGCGGATAACGTTATAATTGCCCAGTTGAATCTGTTGGTCGCTTTCAATCGGAGGTCCCATCAAAATAAGAGGTATTTTTTTTGAATTTGGATTTGAGTTTTTTTGTTCCAAAAAACCTACAAGTTCTGGATAAGGAAAAGAAACATTCAATACTATAACATCCGGCAAAACAGACATAATACGGGTAAAAGCATCACGTATATTGAATGTTGTCTCTACTCCGATTTTTTCAGTTGTCAGTTTTTCCTTTATATAGTCTTTGTAGGGAGATTCTTCATCAATAATCAAAACTTGCTTCATGATAAGTAATGATAACCCCAAAAGTCAATATTTACAAGGGGAATTTTTATTGTCCTGTACATGCATAAGAATTTTTCCTACTTTCAAAGTTTTTTTATTTGTTTTATAATCAAAGCAAGAATTCATATACTTATTATTGAGGGTTTATTATGGTTATTCTCACATTAAACTGCGGAAGCTCATCTGCAAAATATCAGGTTTATGACTGGGACAACAAAGATGTTCTGGCAAGCGGTGTTGTAGAACGTGTTACACAGCCAGGCTCTGTTATTACTCATAAGGCAAAGGGCAAAGATAAATTCGTAAAAGAAAGCCCTTGTCCCACACATAAGGAAGCTATTGAACTGATCATTTCCGCCATTACCGACAAAGAACACGGTGTAATCAGTGACATGAACGTTATTAAAGCCGTCGGACACCGGGTACTTCATGGCGGTGATAAATTTACCAAATCCGTTATTGTTACACCTGAAATTCTCGAAACATTCCGTTCCGTTCAGGATCTAGGACCGCTTCATAACCCGGCAAACATCATGGGTATCGAAGCAGCACAAAAAGTTCTGCCAAACGTACCGCACTGCGCAGTTATGGATACAGCATGGCACCAGACAATGCCACCATCATCCTATATGTATGCCATTCCACATGAATGGTACGAAAAATATGCAGCACGCCGTTACGGATTCCACGGAACCTCTTTCTTGTATACGGCAAAACGTGCTTCTGTTCTTTTGCACAAACAGCCGAAAGACACAAATGTCATCATAGCCCACATCGGTAACGGTGCTTCCATGTGCGCAGTAAAAAACGGACAATGCTTTGATACAACAATGGGTATCACCCCGCTTGAAGGACTCGTAATGGGTACACGTACCGGCGACATGGATCCTGCACTTCCTTTCTATATCATGCGCAAAACAGGCATGACTCCTGCAGAGATGGATACTGCCATGAACAAAAAATCCGGTCTGCTCGGTATTACTGGCAAATACACAGACCGCCGCGATGTTGTATCAGCAATGGAAAACGGTGATCCCAAAGCAACCCTTGCAGTCGAGATGGAAAGCTACCGTCTCAAAAAATATTTTGGTGCATATATGGCAGCTTTAGGTGGCGCAGAAGCCATTGTATTTACAGCAGGCGTCGGTGAACATTCTCCGATTATCCGCGAAAAATGTCTTGAAGGTCTGGAATTCTTAGGAATCAAGCTTGACAAGCGCAAGAACAAGATTGCCAATTCAAGCAATGCCGAAACCTGCATAAGTGCAGATGATTCCAAAGTAAAGATTTTTGTAATCCCTACAGATGAAGAGCTTGTTATGACAGAAGATGCCTATGCACTCATGAAAGGCACATATGATGTTCATACAAAGTTCACTTATTCTTTCCAGAGCCCGGACTACGTTAATAAAGCACGTGCCGCAGGTCTCAAAAAAGAACTGGAAGAACTTCCCGAACTTGCGGAAATTCTTGCAAAATAAGAACTGCTTTTTCTTCATAAAACAAAAAGACTGTCTTTTGTTCATTGAACATCAGACAGTCTTTTTTTATCATTTACCATTCAGTAAAAACTTATTTTATTTTGCGACATTCAAGATAAAACCGCTTTTCGCTGGCTTCGCCCATCGAAAAACTCTTGCGCGGAAGCACCCCACATGAAGAAAGCGTGGTAAAGAAAGTATCCTTTGAAATTTGCGGCAGCAATATTCCGATAGTGTTTTCCTGTTTTCCAAGACGGAAAATCTCGTCACTACCGTGGATAAAGTCGATGTCAGTTTCACCGAATATGGACATAAATGTATCCAGAATCGGCTGAAAATAGCTGACTGCCAAATCAGGACAAATTGCATCTATCATAACGTATTTGGTCTTTCCATCCGCATCCTGATAAACAAATCCGATAACTTCCTGCGATTCCTGAACTTCGGCAAGCAGGTCGTCTTCGTTTTTAAGCTCATACACTTTGCCTGACAGTTCGGCAGAAACATATTTAATGAGCATCTCCGGCAACGATGAAAAAAGAACTCTATGAATTGGTTCAAAAGTCAATCCTGTATCATAGATATTAACAATTTCAACCAAAGCATATCTTAATGGATGGTTTTTTTCACCTGGATGTGCTTTCTTATATTCTTCCCAGACGGCTTTTGCCGTTGCAAGAGAATGGTTTCCGTCGCCAACTGCAAACATAAAAACAGAATTGTCTTCTTCTGTGTTGTGTTCTGCAATAGCAGCAAGGCTTTTTTCGATATGCGAATAAAGCGATTCGCTTTGAACCGCCCACGCTGTGCTGTGACCTGAATCCAACATCAAATCAGTATCATAAAGCTGGAGTGCGTTTTCTGCCTTTGCTTTTTCGCCGGTCTGCTCAACAAGCGCCTTTGCAGGATCATTGACAAGCAGCATTATGTGCGGACTTTCAATGGAAGCAGAACGGCGAATCTCCATTCTTGGAGGAATACGTGATTCAATTGTGGCTTCGGTTGCCCGGATTGGAGCTTTTGTATAAGGCTTCCATTCATACACATCTAGATCGATGGCTGTTATAAGACCTTTGCGAGTTCTTCCATAAGCTGTTTTTCTTTCAAGATAAATCATGCCATGAAAAGGTTTGTCAAAAACACCGTTTGCCAAGTATTCTTCCATGGTTGAGCGGATCTTTGAAAGCCGTTCCTGGCGGTCTAAAGATTCCAGATAAATCTCAGGCAGGATAATATGAAGGGTTGAAGGCTTGTCCTTTGCTTTTTCGGCAACCTTGTTCCAATATTCAGAATTCTGTGTGTACTGATCGCAAGCGATTACAGACCATGCAGAAAGATCGATTTTTTTTGAAGGAATTAAAATGTCCGGTACTTGAATACCATATTTGCAAAGCTTTTGTTCATCGTACATAACTAAACTATATCGAAAATGACGCATTTATGCTATAGTTATTGACGTGGATTTTAATCAGTCTATATCGCAAAAACAGCAACAGACACTCAAACTTTCTCCGCAAATGATACAGTCCGTAAAACTGCTCACCTTGCCGGCAGCCGAACTACGGGAATACATTTATCAGGAAGTTGAGAACAATCCCGCCCTGGAACTCAAGGACGACGACAAAAAAGTCGATCCCGCCGTCGAAATAGAAAAACTCCCTGACAGACAAAAAACCGCGTCCGACAGCGACGCTTATATGAAATACCTTGAGAGCCTGCCCGACGATACTGAAACCTTGCAAACCCATCTTTTAAACCAGCTTGCGGAATCCACCCTCGATGATGAAGAAAAGGCGCTGGCCGAAAAAATAATACAGAACCTTGATGAAAAAGGCTTTAACATAGTCCCGTTTTCAGAGCTTTTTGCAGGTTCCGTCGATGATACAAAAATAAACAAGGCAGTCACTGCAGTACGCTCTTTGGAACCGGCAGGCACCGCATGCGACAGCATACAGGAATCCCTGCTTGTGCAGGCACAGCTTTACGAAAACGCCCCTGCCCTTGCCATAGAAATATTGCAGAACCATTTTGAGTTTTTAGAAAATCCCCGAATCTCAGCCATCCACACAAAGTTTCCGCAATGGAACCAAAAAGATATAGAAACCGCCCTGGACTTTATCCGCTCGCTTGAACCGTATCCGGGACGGCAGTTTTCTACGCGAAAAACCCAGTACATCATGCCTGACGTTTATGTGGTCAAAAAAGAATCCGACTCGGAAGAGCTTGAAGATCACTTTATTGTGGCACTCTCAAAGGAAGATCTGCCTGTTCCGATAATATCCCCCTTTTTTAAGAAACTACAGGAACAAAACAATCAGAACGAGGCGCAGGCATTTGTCAAAGACTATATCAATGATGCAGAATGGTTTTTGAACTCACTGGAATACAGAAACAACATCTTGATAAAAACCGTAAAAGCCATCATCAAAAAGCAAAAAGAGTTTTTCTTGGGCATCAGCTCAAGCCCGGCTCCTCTTGCAATGAAAGAAATCGCAAACGAGATTCAGGTTCACGAGGCCACTATTTCACGTATTGCAAACAGCAAGTATCTACAGTGCGAAAGAGGCTTGTTTGAAATACGCTATTTTTTTGTTACAGCAGCTATAAAATCTGATTCCATAAGCATTTCCAAAGAAGCCGTAAAACAAAAAATAAAACAAATCTTAAGCGAAGCCGACCAACAAAACAAAAAACTTTCAGATGAAAAAATATCCAAAATTCTGTCAGAAAGCGGTATGAACATTTCAAGAAGAACCGTAGCAAAATATCGTTCCGAACTCGGAATCGAATCTTCCTACGATAGGTAGCATCAGATTTTCTTTCTCAAAACCATCATCGTAATATCATCACTTGACGGTACAGAATTTCTAAAATTCAAAATATCTTTAGCGATATTCAAAACTTGTTGTTTTACGGGCAAATCAATATGATTTTTAATCGAATTGACAAAGTTTTCTTTCCCGAACAACATCTTTTTGTCGTTTTCGGTATCCGTAATTCCGTCAGTGTACAAAATAAGCTCGTCACCCGAATCCATCCTGATAAACTGAGATTTGTACGAAGCAGCCATACCGCTCATACCGATAACACCGATGGAACTTGGCAGCCGTTCCACAAAAAAGCATTCCTTTTGCTTGCATTTGTACAAAATAGGGTAAGGATGACCGGCGTTTACAAGTTCAATCTTGTCGTCACCCATTCTGACCAGAACACCGGTGAGATAATTTTCAATATCAGCCTTTTCCTGAATGATACGCATATTGATACGGCTGAGAATTTCTGACAAATCGGTATCTGAAACTTTGTAAAACTCCTGATGTATAATGTTTTTTACCAACATTGTTACCAACCCCGAAGCAAGACCATGACCCGAAATATCAAATATACCGATACCGTCTATTGTATCCTGCCGGTGATAAATATCAAACAAATCACCAGAAATAGCTGCCATCGGTAAGTTGTAGTAGGCTACTTCCCAATCACTGAATTCAATCGGCTCAAGCTTAAAAAAGTTCTGTTGAACAACTGAGGCAAGTCTTATTTCTTTATTCAATGACTCGTTTTTATTCTGGAGATTGTTTTCGATTCTGTAAACAACCAGTGTAAAAACCAAAAGCATTGTAATAATCGTGCCTATAGTAATACCCATGTTCATATATCTTAATGTCTGTGCGAGCAAAGGTGACAACTCATATTTCGGTGCAACTTCAAGGTTTTCGTAGCCGATAAATACAAGACCGGAGATAATAGCAACAGGTAAAGAAAACTTAAAATTATTCTCAAAAAGAACAAAAGGCATTAATCCCATCAACAAGATAAAATAATAAAAGCTGGGAAAAGTGCCCAAAAAATATGTGGCAAGAATCTGATGCACAATTATTTCGCTAAAGCCGATCAAATACGGAGCAATAAATGATTTGCATTTTGAAGAATAAACAAGCAAAAAAGTAAATACGCTGACACTGATTATGTTATAAGAAGCAACAGTATAAATTTTGAGGATAAAACATAGGATAAGAATTATAACATGATATACAAGTGAAAAAAGTGAAGTAAACTGTATAATGAATCTTGTCCGCGATTCATTAGTATTTAATCTTTGGAAAAAAGGAAACATAGTTTAATTATACACGATAGATTTTAGTTTTTCCATCATAATTGGTTTTTTCGCCCTTTTTATACTCTTAGCCTATTTTAATGGAAGAGAACTTGTTCTTCTGTGACTTTTTTTTGTGTCGTTAATCAAAGCTGTTGCGGGAGAGAGGTGAACCTATCCAGATTCCCTCGTTGCCCAAAAACTCGAGTTTTTGACTGTCAATAAGTATTTGTACACGTTCTACCGTGCTGAATTCGGTCGCAGTGTAGACAATCTGCATCAGCTGGCCAAAGTAGCCCTGTGAACCGTATTTGTTCCACTGAAAATCATCGTTGAAATTCAAAAAGGCAACCTTGTCTTTTACCGTTGCCGAGATAAGCCTTGTACCTTCCGGTATCAGCGAGACATAGTTCTTTCCTTCTTCTTCAGCATTGGGGCCGTTCAGGAGAGTCTTGATTGCGGGTGCCAGAGGTGACGCGGCAGGGACTTCTCTCTCGACTGCTTTTCGTAGCAGGGAGCCTGTTCCGTCTATGTACATAAAATACAGATTGGTTTTTGTCATTTTTGTATCAGCGGGAACAACTTCGGTAACAATGTCGTTTTCGCTTTTGAGGATCTGTTCTTCGGCTTCGTTTCCGGTGTCTTCGGTTACGGCTGTGATGTCGACCGGGGTTCCTGTGTTTGTCTGGAGAGGAATTGTTACGGCTTCGGTATTGTTCTTTATGTCCAATTCAACCGGTTCGGAGGTGTCTTCTTCATCAACCTGGATTGTTGTTGTTTGTTTTCCGAATACTGATTCAAAGAACTTTGTCTCGTCAAGAACATTCTTTATTTTGTTCGCATTAACCAAAAAAAGAGCGATAATTATCGTTCCAAAAACAATACAAAACAAAACAACAGGTGAATTTGATTTTTTTTGTGCCATAACATTTGAATTATAATACAACAAAAAGAGATTGTCATCACTGTATTTGACAGCATGCGCGCGCACTGGTATTATGGTTTTTATGAACATTGTAAATGGTATTCCGGTTTCCAATGGCTGCCGCAAAGGCAGGCTTTTTATTATTCCTGACAGAAATGAAACAGAAATCTCAAAGAACAGTATCAAGCCGTCAGAAATTGAACCACAGTGGAACCTTTTTTTGAATGCCGTTCAGCAAGTAAAAAACGATTTGCAGTCCATGTCGGATTCCGACAATCCCGATGAAAAGAAGATTTTTGAAAGCTACAAAATGATGCTCGAAGACCAGGTTTTTATCGACGAGATAAAAAAGGAATTTACAAGCCGTCTCTTGAACATCAGCTACATTGTTCTTACCAAATACCGCAAGTCAGCGGAAATGCTCATCGCGGCCAACAACGATTACCTCAAACAGCGCGCCGACGACATCTGCGACGTATACGGACGTGTTGTCCAAATTTTGAACGGTTCCGAAAAACACAACTTTGATAACATCCCGCAGAACGCCGTTGTTTTTGCCAAAAACCTGCAGCCGACCGATGCCGTCGCTCTCGAAAAAAAGCAGCCTCTTGCCGTTATCCTGCAGGAAGGCGGACCGAACAGCCACTTTGCTATCCTGATACGCAACTATGGCATTCCGGCTGTGTTCGGGCTCAGCGCTTTTCCAAAATCAGCCGCCATGAATGACGAAGTTATTGTCGACGGCGCAAAGGGAATCGTCATTCTCGACCCGGACAAAACCACCTTGGAAGAATATTCCAAAAAGGAACAGCAGGAACTTTCGCAGAGCCGCCGTCTTTCCGCACTCAAAAAACAGCCCGCAAAAACAAAAGACGGTTTTGTTGTTTCGCTTTTTGCAAACATAAGTTCCCCCGAAGAAGCACAAACAGCACTTAAACAGGGCGCTGACGGTATCGGGCTTTTCCGTACCGAATTCCTTTTTATAAAAGAAAACCGCCTTCTCACCGAAGAAGAACAGTTTTTGGCATACAAAAGCGTTCTCCAGACGATGAAAGACAAGCCCGTTACAATCCGCACGCTGGACATCGGTGCCGACAAGATAATCGAGAATGCCGACTACAAAGGCCTGGACGAAGAAAACCCTCTGCTCGGCTGGCGCGGTATCCGCTTTTGTCTGGACAACAAAGAGCTTTTTATCACACAGCTACGTGCGCTGTACCGTGCAAGCGTCTACGGAAAACTCAAAATCATGTTCCCGATGATTACAAGCTGTGACGAGGTCGAAATCATCCTCAAGCTTGTAAAGACCGTAAAGGCTTCTCTCAAAAAAGAAGGCTTGCCCTTTACCGAAGATGTTCCGCTCGGTGTAATGATAGAAACACCATCTGCCGCCATCGTCTCAGACTTTCTTGCCAAAAAGTGCAGCTTTTTTTCAATCGGAACGAACGACCTCACACAGTATTCGCTCAGCGTAGACAGGGACAACAGCAAGGTTTCGTCACTTTATGCCGAGACCCATCCTGCCGTTCTGCGCCTTATCAATACAACCGTCAAAAACGCCAAAAAACGCCGGATTCCTGTCTCGGTCTGCGGTGAATTTGCTTCCCGGCCAGAGGGTCTCATGCTTTTGGCAGGAATGGGAATAGACCAGTTGAGTATGAGCTGCGCCATGATACCCGCCGCAAAGGACATTCTCAGCAGGTACACCGCCACGGAATTGGAGCAGATTGCAAAAAAAGCCCTGAGAACCAATACTGCTTTAAAAATCAATGAAGAACTAAAACGGAAACTTGATAAATGAAAGATATCGAAATCCCATTGAACGAAGAAAATACAGAACCTGAAAATACCCTTCCCTTTGATCCGGAAAAAAAATATCACAACCTGCCTTTGCTTGTAATCGCCGGCCGCCCTAATGTGGGCAAATCAACCTTGTTCAACAGGCTGCTCTCATACCGCAGGGCAATAACCGACCCTACTCCCGGTGTAACACGCGATCCTATTGAAGAAGACTGCTTTATCGGCGGTTACCCCGTAAGGCTTATGGACACAGGCGGATTCAAGCTTGAGCGCGAAAACGGCACTGCAGAAGCCATGCTGGATGAGCTTGTAGTTGAAAAATCCCTTGAGGCGCTTAAAAAGGCTGACCTGATTCTCCTCTTGCTCGAAGCCGGAACGGTGACGGCCGAGGACGAAGAATTCCTTGCCCTGCTCCGCCCATACTGGAACAAGGTAATCGCTGCCGTAAACAAAACAGAGGGCGGCCGTCTGCAGGAAGAAGCCTACAATTTTTACCAGTACGGTTTTGATTCGCTGCTTTTTATCAGTGCCGAACACGGCGACCACATCCCCGAACTCGAAGAAGAAATCATAAAGCATTTGGATTTTTCAGCCGTCGAAGAAGGTGAAGAAGAAAAACGCATCAAAATCGCCATCATCGGAAAACCCAATACCGGCAAATCCACACTCTCCAACAGGCTTACACATTCAAACGCCTCAATCGTGAGCAACTATGCCGGAACGACGAGAGACATCGTTGAGGGTGATTTTGAATACCGCGATACAAAGTTCCATATCATAGACACAGCCGGTATACGTAAAAAGTCCAAGGTTACCGAAAACGTCGAGTATTATTCCGTAAACAGGGCAATCAAAGCTCTGGACTCAGCCGACATCGTATTTCATATGATAGATGCGCAGGAAGGCTTGGCGGAACAGGACAAAAAAATCATCGCGCTTGCCTGCGAAAGAGGCTTGGGCGTTATCTTTGTCCTTAACAAGTGGGATACGCAGGAACAGGACAAAAAGACGTTCCGAAAGACCGAAGAAAACATCAAGATAATGTTCGGGCAGATGAGCTATGCTCCGGTTTTGCCTTTGTCAGCCCTTAAGGGTGAAGGTGTAAAGAACCTTTTGGACAAGGCGATAGAAATATACGGACAGCTTTCCAAAAAAATAGAAACAGGAATTTTGAACAACGCATTGAAAGAGTGGGTTCAGTCTTATCCACCGCCGGCAAGCCTTGCAGGCCGGTTCAAGGTTCGCTACATTGTGCAGACAAGCACAAATCCCGTAAAGTTTCTGATTTTCTGTACCCGCCCGGAAGTTGTACCGAACACCTACCTCACATTCCTAAAAAACAGGATCCGCAACGATTTGGGATTTTCGCAGATACCTGTTGAACTTGAACTAAAAGCAAGCCGCAAAAAGTGGGAATCTTACGAAAAATCCCGAGAGTCCCGAAGGAATTCGAATGGCCGCGCTGACGACAGGTGAAGTTGAAAAACTTACAGGCGTAAAATCTCATGTTCTGCGTTATTGGGAAGACAACATTCCGTTTTTGTCACCGCAAAAAGACTCATTCGGCAGGCGGCTCTATTCTTCGAGGGATGTGCAGATAATCCTGAGGCTCAAGCATCTGATACAAGAGAAAAAATACACTGTTGAGGGTGCGCAGGAACAGCTTGTTCTGGAAGCGACCAATTCCGACAAAACAAATCTTGTCAAAGAAATCAACATGCTCAAAAACGAGTTGATAGACATTTACAGGATTATACAGGCACAAAAAGGTGAGGAACCCGATGGAGAAAAATAACGGCACACCTTTTTACAAAAATCTTGCCACAAAGAAAAAGCCCAAAAAGGTTGTTCAACCACAAAACAAATCCGTACCCAAAAAGGGTTCTCCTGCAACAAAAAAGGAAAGGTCTGCCGCCTATCCATACAAAATTACAAGTTCGCTTTTTGGCCGCATTCCGGCGGATGCTTCTTCGTTTTTGAATAACTTTGACTCGGCGATTCAAAGCGTTTATCCGCTCAGTGCCAAGCAACTCCAGCAGCTGCCCAAAAACATAAACGAATTGTCGCACCAGCTTACCGACGAACGCTCGGACCGCAGGCTCGGCTATATGAACAGTCAAATCAATCTGCTGGCTTATGCGCACTATTTTCAGTGGTGGAATCTATACCGGTTCACCTCGCTGTTCTCGTCTTTTCCGGAAGATGCTTTTAGCTTTTTAAAATCGAATTCCTTTGCCCTTGATATCGGATCCGGTCCATTGACAATACCGATCGCTCTGTGGCTTTCCCGCCCGGAACTGCGTAATCTCAACCTTACCTTTTATGTTCTGGACATCTCGCAGACCGCGCTCAAACTCGGCGAAGAATTGTTCCTTTCTGCAGCAGCTGCCTGTCCTGCATCCAACAACAGTGATCCGTGGAAGATTGTCCGCGTTAAGGGCAACATTACTACGGAAATCAAGCAAAAGGTATCTTTTGTCACTTGCGCAAACATGTTCAACGAGTTGATACAGAATTCGGAAAAATCGCTGATTGCGCTTTCAAAGGAATACACGCGAACTCTGTTGTCGTATGCGGATAAGAATGCGGCTGTGCTGATCATTGAACCGGGCATACCCAAAGACTCGCATTTTGTGTCGCTGCTCAGAAATAATTTTGTCAAAAGCGATTTTTCGGTTGTGGCACCGTGCTCACACAGCGAACATTGTCCGATGGGCGGCGCAAACAGCAAAAAGTGGTGTCACTTTACGCTGGACACAAAGTATGCTCCCAAAAAGCTGACTGAGCTTTCGACTGCAGCTTTTTTGCCCAAGGAAGACGTTACGTTGTCCTTTGTTTTTGCTTCGAATTTTAAAAAGCTGCAGGAAAAAAGATATCTTACGCTACGGGTTTTTTCGGATGTTATCAAACTGCCTGGCGGCATTGTCGGCAGATACGCCTGTTCTGTACTTGGTTTGGTTCTTGTGACGGGAAGCCCTACCCTAAAACTGAAAAGCGGTGTTGAGCTTTTGGTCAGCATTTCGCCTGAAAAGGCCGACAAGCTGCCGATAGACATAAAAAGCGGTGCTTATGTAATCAACATAGGATAAAAAAAGGGCTGCCCATTATGGACAGCCTTTTTTATATTAAAAACGGTTTATCAGTCTGCTACTTCGACTACTTCAATGTCGAACATAATCGGAGTATTAGGCGGAATAACGTTTCCAGCACCTCTGTCACCGTATGCGAGATCCGGTGGCAAAAGCACTGTGCGTTTTTCATTGAGTTTCATGTCCTGAACCATCAGATCAAAACCTGGAATCATGTTTCCGGATGCTGTCTCAAATTCAAGATCATCATGCATGTCTGTGCTATCAAAAACACGACCATTGAGAAAGTAACCCTTGTACTTGCAGGTTACGCTTTTTCCCTTTCCGATTTTGTCACCTTTACCCTCTTTAACTATTTTGTATCTGAGTTCATTCTCGAGCTTTTCAAAACCGTCTGAGTATTTGTCCATCAATGCTGTAAGCTGTGTCCGTTTTTTGGTTTCGGTTTCTTTTACAATTCTATCAAAATCAGCCTGTGTTGCTGTAAACTTTTCTGCTTCGGCACCCTGTCTGACAATCGTAATCTTTTTCATTACATCATTCTGCAGAGTCTTGTTGACCACATTCTGTCCTGCAATTACACGACCGAAAATTGTATGTTTTCCATCAAGCCAATGTGTGGCTACTTGAGTAATAAAAAACTGGCTGCCATTTGTTCCCGCGCCGGCATTTGCCATTGCCAGAACACCAGGACTTGAAAAATTGAGACTTGGTACGATTTCATCGGCAAAACGATACCCTGGTCCACCCATTCCTGTTCCAGTTGGATCACCACCCTGAATCATAAAATCCTGTTTATCTCCGTTTGCACGGCTGATTACTCTGTGAAATTTAAGTCCGTCATAATAGGGCTTGCCCTTGGCTGCATCGAGTGTCCCTTCAGCAAGACCTACAAAGTTTGTTACGGTCAAAGGTGTTTCCTTGTAATAAAGCTGTAGGATGATATTTCCTTTTGTTGCTTCAATTATAGCAAAAACACCTTCTTTGCCTTCTATCAGTTTTAAACTGCTTTCCATTGAATCGCATCCTCCAAATGATAATATTGAAAAAGCCAAAACAAAAAATAATACTATTTTTTTCATAATTACCTCCAATGCAAAATTTGTAAGTTATTTATGAATTCAGTTTTGAATACATTTCTTCAAACCAGACAGATAAGGCTTCTACCCTGGCGGCAAAAGATTTTTTTAATTTGTTCTCGATCATCGATACAGATGCAACATCAGATTCTACTAGCGCATAAAGAACCATAGAATCACCGAGATCTACAATTTCAATAGAAATGATCAAATCTTCAGGTTTGATTATAGGGATCCCTAAAAAGCGGATTGCATCGTAATTGGAACAGATTGTCAAAACTTCTTTTTCGTTTTGTCTGTAATCGTATTTGTAAACATAACGTCCGAATGTTAAGTCTTTTTGTATCGCATACAGAGAAACCCCGTCAGCGTTACCTTCAACAGGATCGGGAACTTTTGTTTTGTCTTCGGGACTTGCGATAACGTAGGACTCGTCATAGAGGGTTCTCATCTTTTTGCGGCTTGGAGAATAGTATTCCATGCCTTCCAAAGAAGAGATAGACCGCAGTATGACAGAAATATCGTCGATTTCTGCGCCGGCTTCTGTCGGAGTTTTCTTTTCATAATACTTTAATGCTTCATAATAGAAGACAGGTTTTGATGTTTTTCCACTGTCTGCCCAAAGAGACGGCAATGTTTTTCCGATAGCAGTTTTTGGAACGAGATTCGGTTCATATTCTTCCATATAAACCGTTTTTTCGATTTTCTTTTCTTTTCTAAGTTCTTCTGCCACATCGGCTGAAAAAATATCTTCCAAAGTCAGTTTTTCAGCTGCCAAAAGGCTGAAATCAAAGAGAAGAACACATAAAACAGCAATAAGTTTTCTTATCAATTATCTACTCCCTTTGTAAATAACTCTTACCTGTTTATATAAACCATCTCCCTCGCTTTTGGTTTCAACATCACTGATATCATTTAATGTTGTATGAATGAGTCTTCTTTCAAAAGGATTCATCGGTTCAAGCAGAATGGAGCTTCTTGAAGTTCTTACTTTGTCAGCTGTGTTGTAGGCAAGGCGTACAAGGGATTCTTCCCGGCGGATGCGGTAGTTTTCGGAATCAAGTATGATTCTTGTTTCTTCGTGTCCAAGGCGGCCTGCATAAACGTTTGCCAAAAGCTGCAGCGCATCAAGGTTCTTTCCTTTTCTTCCGATGAGGATCGGGGAATGTGATGATACCAGGCGCAAACCGACTTTTTTGTCCTCGCGGAACATAATGTCTACTTTTACGTCGTAGCCCATTTTGTCGATCATTGTTTTTACAAAGTCTATAAGTTTTGCTTCGAATTCATCTTTTGGAACAGGATCTGCAAACAGCTTTGTGTTCTTTGGCATTGCACCGTCAAACTCTGAATCGCTGTGGCTGTGGATTGTATCTACAGTGTGAACTCTTATTTTTACAAAGCCTTTCTTGAAAATACCGTTTTTCTGGGTTTCAAGAATCTCTACATCAAACTGGTCTCTCTCGAGTCCCAGTTCTGCAGCAGCCATTTCGATGGCTTCTTTTTCTGATTTAGCTTCATATTCATATGTCATTTTATCACCTCTCAGTCTGTTGATAGTTATTTTTTACCGTTTGTTTTTACAAGTTGCAGTTCAGCTTTCTTTTCTTTCATAAACTTGTTTATAATCAGCTGCTGAACCAACTGCAAAAAGTTACTCAATGTCCAGTACAAAATCAATCCGGACGGTGCGTTGTAAAGAATAAAGAAGAAGAATATCGGCATACCGTACATCATGATCTTCATAGAAGCATTATTCTGCTGACCCGGTGTTGTTGCCTGAGTTACCTTACTGAAAACCAACTGTGAAGCAACATAGATAATCGGCAGGATGTGCAGTTCGTTGCCCATTCCGAAAGGCATATTGAATTTGAAACTATAAATTGTATCGCCTTTTGAAAGGTCCGAAATCCATCCAGGGATAAACATTGCACCACGGAATTCAAAGTAGTTGTTGAACAGGTTGTACATTGCGATGATTATCGGGAACTGGATCAAAAGCGGCAGACAACCGGAAATAGGATTGTAGCCTGTTTCCTGGTACAGTTTTGCCATTTCCTGATTCATTTTTTCGGGCTTGTCTTTGTATTTTGTCTGAATCTCGTTTATACGCGGCTGCATTTCCTGCATTTTCAAAGTGCCTACGGAGCTTTTCTTTGTAAGCGGGAAGAATGCAAGTTTGATGAAAATGGTCATCAGGATGATGGCAACACCCCAGTTTGGAATCAGCTTGTAGAAGATTTCAAGTATCCATTTGAGGATTGTTTCCAACCAGCCGAACATACTGCTTGTTTCCATACTGTCGTTCAAATGCAGCGATGCCAGATTCCATTTATTATCTGATGCGTTATTATAACGTTTAAGAGTTTTTTCGGTTCGAGGACCAACATATATATAGAAAGAATCCTGCAGTTTTTGACCGGAAAATGCGTTTCTTGTCAGCATGAGCTGGGCATTTGCATAGTCTGGATTTGAATCGTAACGTGTTGAATAAAATGCGTTCTTAAAATCCTGTGTTGAAGGAACTACTAATATTATAAAGTATTTGCCTCCAACGCCTGCCCAGGCAAATTCTTTGTCATATAATTTTGTCTGTCCCGGTTGTAGCATCTGCTTTTTATTTTTATTATTCGTATATGCCATAAAAGAACGATATTCATATCTATTCTGTTTTTGAACAAAATATGGTCCTATTTGAGGTGATGTCATAAGCGTATAGCCTGCATTGTTTATATTAAGACCATACATATTCTCTTCACCGTCAATAAGAACATCAAGCTTAAAAACATAATCATCTGGTTCAAATGTATATCTTTTTACCAAAGTAAAAACACCTTCGGTTCCATCTGAGTTTTTAATTTTCATCTTTTTGTAAAAGCCGATTGTGTTTTCGTCTATTCTTTTTACATTGAATATTTCATCAACAGCCGCATTGTTGTAATCGCCAAGGGCTAAAGAAAATGCTCTGTTTTTGGCCGTAACGTTGTCTGCCATCTGCAGATACTCATTGCGGTCTTTGTGTTCCAAAAGCTTGTACGAGATTATATCGCCGCCGCGATTTGTAAAGGTTACTTCTACAAGATTTGTTGTGATTTTGAATGTTTGTTCTTCTGCGGGTTCTTCTTCATCAAAGCTTATAAGACTGATACTGTCTGCAGCTTTTATTTCTTCCTGCGAAACAGAAGACTGTACTTCAGTCTGTTCTGTTGTCTGCGTTCCGGCTGCTGGTTCTGCAGGCGGAAAAAACCGTTGCTGAATATAAACACTTCCGATCAATACAATGGCAGACAGCAGAATTGCCAAGACTGTATTTTTTTCCATCGATAAAAACTCCTAAAATGAGCAGTTTTTAAGGTACAGGATCATAACCGCCCCTGTTGAATGGGTGACATCGTAAAATGCGTTTTACTGCCAGATAACTTCCTTTGTATGCGCCGTATTTTTGGATTGCTTCATGTGCATAGTGAGAACATGTAGGATAGAACCTGCAACTGCGAGGAAATAATGGAGATATTCCGACTTGGTAAGCGCGGATTAAAACACATAAGATACGCGACAATAGTTTCTTCATATTATGAAAATACCGGCTTTCTTAAAAAGATATCTTATTTGTTCACACCGCGTGCTGAACGAGTCTTTTCCCGGGTATACCAATAAAATCATGTCATATCCGGTGTTCAGGTGTGATTTTACTTGACGATAGGCTTCGCGGCTCAGTCGTTTAGAGTGGTTTCGTTGGACTGCTGTACCATAACCGCGTGGAAGAGCAAAACAAATCCTGTTAAAAGGATTCGTACTCTTTTTGAAAAATAGTTTAGCACCGTCGGTGCTTATTTTTCTTCCTTCCTTAAAAAGACTTTTGATATCTTCCGGCTTTTTCAGATGTTCGTTTTTTCTGAAAAAACCGGTTTTATGAAAGTCCGTAATCATTTACCTTAATCAGTAAGGCTTCTTTTCATCAGAAACAGTAAGCTTATAACGACCCTTCTGTCTGCGACGTTTAAGTACGAGGCGACCACCTCTTGTCTTCATACGGGCGCGGAATCCGAATTTTCTGTTACGTTTTACTTTACTTGGTTGATATGTCCTTTTCATGAACACGTCTCCTTTATGTTAAGATTCCTTTTGAGAATCTTTTGATTTTCAAATGTTGGAAAATCAGTATAAATGGATATTTTTAATTGGTCAACAACTTTTTATCTTTCTTTTATACTATTTTTTATAGATTCAAACAAATTGTTTATTTCATCATCTTCTATAGGCTTGTTTTGTCTCGGATTTTCCGCTTGCTTTTCGATTTTGTCAGGCAGAATAAAATCCTGTCCATGAAGTCTATAGTGCATAGTTTTTATTTCCAACTCGGGAAATTTCATTCTCAAGCCTTTGAGAATATATTTACTGTTGAGCTGTAAAAGCTGTGTCCAGCCGGAATGATCCGTTTCAACAAGTAAAATTCCATTTTTAAAATCAATAACTCTGCTATGATCTGCCATTTGAGGTCCGTTTTCATATATTGAAGAGACAACTTGTTTCCAAACGTTTATAATTTGTACAGGTTTGTTTTTATCATCTATATTTATATTTTCGAAAAGTCTGTTAATCAATTCTTTTACATTTTTATAATCTCTATTCATGCCATGTTCCATTTTCTATAAAATAAACTTTAGTATTCTGTCTTTTATATTTTTCATAAGGTTCACCAGGAAGATACGTACAAAAAAGCTGATTGTATTCCGGTAGAAGTGAAGTTACTTTTTGTCTTTTTTGCGGATCAAGTTCAAGCAACACATCATCCATAAGAAAAACAGGTTTTTTTCCAGTAAAAGCCGAGCAGTAAATAGCCTGCGAAACTCTCAGAAGAATGGACAAAAGACGTTTTTGTCCTGTCGATGCTGTCGGAACAAAGGGTTTTTCATCTTTTACGAATGTTATCATATCCCTGTGAGGACCGGACATCGTTGTTCCCATAGCTTTGTCTACTTCTTCCTTTTGTTCGAGAATTGAAAGAATTTCAGGTACATTTTCTGCTTTCCATGATGGATTGTAGAATACCGAAACATTCGTGATTCCTGTGACTTCCTTATACAAGTTACTGAAAAAACGGTTGAATTGTGATACCACATTCCTGCGTTTGTTTTTTATCTCAAGTCCTGCTTCGGCAAGCTGGCAGTTCAATGTTTCAAGCAGTGTATAATTACGCTCTTTCAATAGAATATTGCGGGATTTCAATATCTTTTTATAGTTCCGCATAGTATTAACATAAAGAACATCAATCAATGCTATCGATTGGTCAATAAAAAAACGTTTTTTTTCGGGTTCACCGGAAGCAAAATCCAAGTCTTCATGGCAGAACAAAATACAAGGAATTACAGATATTAAATCTTTTCTGTCAGAAAGAATTTTTCCGTTTTTTTCTATGCGTTTTCTGTTGTTTTCAAAATAGATATTGATGTTGTTTATTTTATCACTTTCATCTTTAAAAACAGCTCTAAGACTAAAGCAGTTTTCACCGTGTCTGACTATTTCGGAATCTGTTCTTGTTCTGAAAGACGAACCGTAAGCAGAGTAATAAATCGATTCAAGAAGATTGCTTTTTCCCTGTCCGTTTTCGCCGACAAAAAAGACTTCTTTTTCGTACAAATCAATAGGTTTGTTGTCCAGGTTGCGAAAATTAGTACAGGATATGTATTGAAACGGCACTCGGCCTTACTCCATCATAGGCATTATGATATGAATAGAATCTGATTTTGGTTCTGTTCTGAGTGTTGCTGCCTTCATTTTTTCTGTAAACTCAAAGCAAATTCTTTCGCTGTTCATGACCTTCAAAGGTTCTTCAATGTACAAATAGTTGAATGAGATGCTTATAGATTCACCGTCATATTTGCAGGGTATTTCTTCTTTTGCAGTACCGATATCGGATTCCTGGGATACAACTGTAAGTTTTCCGGGTTCAATCTCAAAATTGATTTTGCGTGTCTTTTGTTCAGTCAAAAGCGATACACGTTTTAATGCTTCTACCATATCGCTTTTTTGAATTTCGAATACATTGGCCTGATTTTCGGGTATAACTCTCTGATAATTAGGAAACTGTCCATCAATAAGAACAGAAGAAAAATTGTAGTTCAAAAAGTTAAAGAAGATGTTTTTATCAGCAACTGCTATTTTAATATTTCCTTCAGAAGAAGCTCTTCTTATGATGATATTAAGGATTTTCGGCGGTATTATTACACCTTCAAAATCTTCAATATTCTGAGCGATTTCTTTCTTTATTATTGAAAGTCTTCTTCCATCCGTTGCAACCATAACAAGATTGTTTCCGTCTTTTACAAAATAAACACCGTTCATAAAATAGCGGGCTTGATCATCAGATACTGCAAAAATAGTTTGATTGACCATCTCTTTGAAGTCTGCAGAAGATATTTCAAAAAAATTATAATTACCAGTTGTTGAGAATTCAGGAAACTTGTCAGAAGCTATGCTTTTGAGTCTAAAATTTACTTTTTTACTTGTGGGTGTAATTACAATACCACTATCATTCTGAACAAATTCAATTTCACCTGAAGGCAATGAATTCAAAATGTTAAGGAATTTGTCACAGAATACTGTTGTTGAACCTTCTTCATCTATTTCTACAGGAATTTGAGTTTCAAAATTTATTTTTATATCTGTTGCTCTTATTGTGAGAGCATTTGAACTTGCTGAAAAATATACATTGGAAAGAATTGATACCACATTTTTTGTTGATATTATTTCCTGTGCAATTGATATTTCTTTTATCATTGCGTCTCTGTCAAATCTGAATTTCATAATATCTCCTTTTTATTTTTTATATATAAAAAATAATAATAGTAATAAGGTTTGTTGATAACTGTATAACTAATATAAATTAATAAAATAAAATGATATATAAATAGGATAATTCAAAAAAGTTTTTGTAAATTTATCCACATTTACACATCACATGAAAAATAATAACATCTTTTCCACAATTTTCATACAAAAAAATAACAGTTTTTACTGTTTTTTAAAGTCATAAATCTTTCTTTTGAGTGTTTCCATTATTTGTTTAAGAGAAGGATCTGCTTTTATATCTTCTTCTATTTTTTCTATTGAATGCATAACAGTTGTATGATCTCTACCACCGAATTCGGCACCTATTTCCGTTGTTGAATATTCTGTAAGTTCTTTTGTTATGTACATTGAAAGTTGTCTTGGAAAAACAATATTCTTTGTACGTTTTTTCCCTTTGAGATCAACAAATGAAATTGAATAGTGTTCTGCAACAACTTTTTGTATAGTTTCTATCGAAATATTACCTTGTTTTGGCGAGCCAAAGGTATCTTTAAGTTGTTGTTGAGCTATTTCAAGTGTTATTTCTTTTCCTACAAGTTCTGAATAAGCTATGAGTTTTGTTAAGGATGCTTCAAGATCACGGACGTTTGAAGAAACATTCCTTGCAATTAATTGAAGAACATCTTTTGGGATTCTTACGCTTTTCCCTTCAAGCTTTTTTTCGAGAATTGCCTGTCTTGTTTCAAAATCTGGTGGAGCAAGGTCAACGTTCAACCCGCGTTCAAATCTCGAACGAAGTCTGTCGGATATATTTTTTATTTCAGCAAGAGGACGATCGCAGGTAAAAACGAGTTGTTTGTTTGAATTATAAAGAGCATCAAATGTATGGAAAAGCTCTTCTTGTGTACCGTCTTTGCTTTTAAAAAAGTGAATATCATCTATCAAAAGAATATCTGCTTTTCTATATTTGTTTTTGAATTCAGTCATCTTATTACCGGAGATAGATTGGATAAACTCATTTGTAAAGTTTTCAGCTGTAATATATATGATTTTTGATTTTCCGTTGCTTTTGGAAAAAATTTCGTTTCCAATAGCCTGCATAAGATGTGTTTTCCCAAGTCCTACACCACCATATATCAAAACCGGATTATATGCTTTGCCAGGATTTTTAGATATAGCAAGTGCAGCATTGTAGGCAAAAGAATTGTTATCACCTTTAACAAATTTGTCAAATGTATATTCTTCCTTTAATAGAGGGTGATGTACTTCTGTAGTTTTATTTACAGAAACAGTTTTTTCAGATTTTTTATCTGAAACTGAGGAAGAATCTTTTTTATTGGTTATAGGAGATTTTGAAATTGTAAAATCAATTGTAATATCCTGACCAGAAAGTTCAGATATCTTTGATTGTAATAATGCCAAATAGCCACGTGTTTTAAGCTGGTCAGAAAAAAAACCTGACGGTACAGAAGCTGTGATTTTATTTTGAGAGGATGAAATGTAACTTATTGGTTCAAACCACATAAAGAAATCAGAAGAATCACCGTTTTTTTCAAATTCATCTTTAATTTGCTTAATGGTTTCTTTCCAGAAAACGCTGTAATCAAAAGTTGACATAGGGCTATTATAACTTGTCTTTACTTTTTTTCGCAATACAGATATACTTTTTTTACCTACTTTTATTAAATAACCCGCAGGAAAATAAATGACACCAACATATTCAGCGAATAATATTCAAGTTTTAAAAGGTTTGGAAGCTGTCCGTAAAAGACCCGGTATGTATATCGGTTCAACAGGTCCGGACGGACTTCATCATCTTGTTTATGAAGTTGTAGACAATTCAATAGATGAAGCAATGGCGGGTCATTGTGATTTAGTTACGGTTGTACTGGAAAGAGATGATATTTGCCGTGTTGAAGACAATGGACGCGGTATTCCTGTAGATATTCACCCTACTGAAGGTGTAAGTGCTCTTGAGCTTGTACTGACGCGGCTTCATGCGGGTGGTAAATTTGACAAAGGTTCTTACAAAGTTTCAGGTGGATTACACGGTGTAGGTGTTTCCTGCGTAAATGCGCTTTCAAACTGGATGGAAGCTATAGTTTATAGAGATGGAAAAGAATACCGCCAAAAGTATGCGCAGGGTATCCCACAGACAAAAGTAGAAGAAACAGGAACTTCTGACAAGCACGGAACCGTAATACGGTGGAAAGCCGATAACACGATTTTTACTGAAACAACCACATACAATTACAGTACATTATCAAAAAGGTTGAGAGAACTCGCCTTTTTGAACAGTGGTATAAAAATTGTTTTTCGTGACGAGCGGCTAGAAAATCCAAAAGAAGAAGTTTTTCAATTTGAAGGCGGAATAACACAGTTTGTTCATTATTTGAACGAGGACAAAAAAGTAATACCGGAAGAACCTGTTTTTATAAAAGGTGAAGAAAACGACGTTATTACAGAACTGGCCCTTCAATATACCGATGAATATGCGGAAAACATTTATTCTTATGTAAATGACATAAACACGCATGAAGGCGGCACACATCTTGACGGTTTTAAGAATGCGCTTACTTTCGTATTGAATAAGTTCCTTGAAAAAAACCCTAAACTCCAAAAAAAGCTTGATAAAGACGAAAAGCTCATGGGAGACGACGTAAGAGCCGGATTAACAGCTGTTCTATCAGTAAAAGTTCCTGAGCCTCAGTTTGAAGGTCAGACAAAAACAAAACTTGGAAATACAGAAGTGCGTACTATTGTAGATGCACTGACCAAAGAAAAGCTCACGTTGTATTTTGAGCAGAATCCAAAAATCATAGAAGCCATTCTCGAAAAAAGCCTGAACGAAGCAGCTGCCCGTATTGCCGCAAGAAAAGCAAAAGAAAACACAAGAAAAAAGTCCATGTCAGACGGCTTTGGAATGCCTGAAAAACTGGCAGATTGTTCATTGAAAAACCCTGAGCTTTGCGAAGTTTACATAGTTGAGGGAGATTCTGCGGGTGGTTCAGCAAAAAAAGGCCGCGATCCAAAAACACAGGCTATTCTGCCTCTTTGGGGAAAAATGCTCAATGTAGAAAAAGTCCGCCCCGAAAAGGTCATGAACAACGACAAGCTAGAACCAGTAATTGCTAGTTTAGGAACAGGATTTGGAAAAGATTTTGACATAGAAAAGCTGCGCTATCATAAAATCATAATCATGGCAGATGCGGATGTTGACGGTTCACATATCCGTACACTGCTATTAACATTCTTTTTCCGCTATATGCCGCAGGTTATCGAAAAGGGCTATGTGTATCTTGCAATGCCGCCTTTGTTCAAAGTTCAGGTAGGAAAAAAAGAACCGGTTTACGTATATTCGGAAGAAGAACGGGATGCTGTTCTGGAATCACTTGGAGATTTGCGCGAAAAAGCAGATGTGCAGAGGTACAAAGGTCTTGGTGAAATGGACGGAAAACAGCTTTGGGAAACCACAATGGATCCCGCCCACCGTAAAATGCGTGTTGTAACAATACCGGACGCAATTGCCGCCGACAAAATCTTTACAGTCTGCATGGGCGAAGAAGTTGAACCCCGCCGCCGCTTTATAGAAGAAAACTCCAGCTACGCAAATTTGGATATTTAATAACAATTTCGCAATAATATTTTGGTTAATACCCTTAACGGAAACATTTTGGAGAGTACCCTTAACATTCTACTAGGAGAGTCCTTTAAACATTACTTGGAGAGTGTTTAAACATTGCTTGGATTATCCGTTAACATAGCTTGGAGAGTCTGTTAACACAGCTTGGATTGTTCGTTTTCCAAGCAGTATAAAACCATAACTTTAATGCAACTCGTTACATTATGTGATACTCTTTTTACGTACCGTAGAAGGAGATTTTTATGCCGAAAATTACTTTACCAATCCTCGAAACAGAACGACTTATTTTGCGCCCACTAACTGTAGATGACTGCGACGCGGTTTTCAAATGGACCGGCGACCCGCGAGTAAATAAATATATGATTTATCCGCTTTACAAAAGCGTAGACGAAGCAAAACCTTGGATAGAAACTCTGTACGAAGATGAAAAGAAACTGGATTACGGTTTTGTTCTTAAAAAGAACAACGAGTTGATAGGCAGCGGTGGTCTTTATTATCACGAAGATATAGATGTGTGGAGCATCGGCTATAACATCGCTTATGACCACTGGCATAACGGATACACTCCGGAAGCAATAAAAAGAATTCTCGAATACGCACAAAGAAAATATGATGTGAATATTCTTGCAGGAACATTTGCCGTAGATAACAACGGTTCCCGCCGTGTAATGGAAAAACTCGGAATGAGATTTTACGAAGACACCGAATACACCAAACTTGACGGCAGCGAAACTTTCAAGGCAAAAACTTATAGGAAAGTGTTTTAATTATTCTTCAAACAAATATGGAATAAATGCGTAAAAACATTATAAAGTAGGTAAAGAAAATGAAATACTTTCGTGTACACACTTCTGACATCGCATATCTCACACAAAAGCCACGCGGTATTTTTACAACTGTCGGTAAACTTGTAGATGCCAAAACCCTCACAGAAGAAGAAACAGCCGAATATTGGAAACAACGTGCATACTTTGAAAAAGTACTGCCGGTTCCACAATTCTATGAACAGGGAAATCCCGATCACGCCGTTACCTGGTTCAAAAATACGGAGCAGGGAAACGACATCTGGCAACAGCTCATATTTTACCGCCGGATGTGTGACAAGTACGGAATAAAACTTTTCAAATCCGAATGTTCCGAACTTCCCGGTAAAGTTATTTATGAAGATGATTTTCAAATAGCAGTTATAAATCAGCCGGACGATTTGCAGGTTGTTGTAAGCGAAGTATAAAAACAACCGTCTTCTACCTAAAGACTAAAATTGCAAAAAGTTGTATAATAAAATGATTTTAAAGGATTGTACTGGGGAAGGTAGATAATGGAAGAAATCGTAACACCTGAAGGCGGAGCTTTAATTAAAATCCCGATAGAGGACGAAGTAAAACAGGCCTATATTGACTACTCAATGTCGGTTATTGTACAGCGCGCCCTGCCTGATGTTCGCGACGGACTAAAGCCTGTTCACCGCAGAATTATGTATGCTATGGACACGCTGCATCTTACAAGCGGCGGCAAAACCAAAAAGTGTGCTACGATTGTCGGTGAAGTTTTGGGACACTACCATCCGCACGGTGATGCCTCAGTTTACGATGCATTGGTTCGACTTGGACAAGATTTTGCACAGCGCTATACTACCGTAACTCCACAGGGAAACTTTGGTACAATCGCAGGCGATCCTCCTGCAGCCTACCGTTATACCGAAGCAAAAATGTCAAAAATCACGGAAGAAATGACGGTTGATATCAACAAAGATACTGTTGATATGACACGAAACTTTGACGACACTTGCGACGAACCAGAGGTTCTTCCCGCAAAGTTCCCGTTTCTTCTTTGTAACGGTACAACTGGTATTGCCGTTGGTATGGCAACGAACATGCCGACCCACAACCTACGCGAGGTTGCGGACGCAATCTGCGCTTACATTGACAACAAAGAAATTTCAATAGAAGAGTTGATGCAGTATATTAAAGGTCCTGATTTTCCGACAGGCGGCATAATTTACGGCAGAGACGGAATTAAAAAAGCATATACAACAGGACGCGGAAAAATAACAATCCGCTCAAAGTTTACGATTGAAACGGACAAACACGGCCGCGAATCAATAGTTTTTACAGAAGTTCCTTACGGTGTAAACACTACAAACATTATCCGCAGAATAAAGGAACTTGTGCGCGACAAGCAGATTGACGGTGTTGCCAACGCTAACGATGAATCTTCCGACAGAACTGGAATGCGACTTGTTGTTGACTTGAAAAAAGGTGCTGTTACTAAAATTGTTTTGAACCAGCTTTTTTCAAAAACAGAACTCCAGTCAAACTTCGGCGTTATAAACCTAGCTCTTGTTCCTCAGGAAAAGCAGGGGACAGTCCGCTATGATGAACCGGGGCTTCTTACTCTTCCTAAAACCTATCTAAAACCGGAAGTTCTCAACCTAAAGCAGCTGATACAGCATTTTGTAAATCACCGCGATGAGGTTATCACAAGAAGGTCAATATATGATTTGAAAGTTGCAAAACACCGTATGCATATATTGGAAGCTTTGATTACGGCAATTAATAATATTGACGAAGTTATCAAGATTATCAAAGCGAGCCGTGATACGGAAGACGCAAAACTTCAGCTGGAAAAGAGATTTAATTTTGACGATGAACAGGCTCAGGCAATCGTTGATATGCAGCTTAAACGCCTTACACATTTGCAGATTGAAGATCTCGAAAAGGAAATAAAGGAACTTCAGACCTGGATAGATTATCTTGAAGATTTGCTTGCTCATCATGAAAAAGTTCTGCAGAAAATAAAAGACGAAACAATTGAAATTGCAAGAAAATACGGCGATGACCGCAAGACTGACATTGTTGCAGATGAAATAACGGAAATTAATATAGAAGA
>JAEEGL014217964.1_pt1 | contig 59198 bp, 43 predicted proteins | sample 9134231 | NCBI WGS metagenome assembly JAEEGL01 (sample SAMN16246548, study PRJNA631951) | gut metagenome | biome: gut microbiome; feature: rumen; material: fiber-attached | host: Bos | place: Iran: Karaj | collected 2018-10
AATCATATAGCGTACCTAAAAGCAGAAGAGCAGGCTTACCTGCATGTTCCTTATTTATATAGATATGTTGGCGAAGCCATAAAGAACCTATCCACTCTTGTTTGTCAGGCATCAGGTTAAACTGATTTACCACAGGCCACAACGTATCGTCATAATCCTGTTGTGTATATAGACCTATGCCCGGATCGTTTTTATCCAGGATATCCTGCCACTGTTTGTTTGCTAAATTACCTGCACGCTGTTGAGCCGCCACATAATCATCATTCTGATAGAGCTGCATTTGCCTATACAAAACAGGATAATGCTTAGCTATGGTATCTGTAGCAATCCACGCCTCGATGGGAGTGCCACCCCAGCAACTTTCTATAATACCTTGCGGTACACCCTTCTCGCGCTGCATGTGCTTTCCCAAAAAATAGCCTATGGCAGAGAAGTCCCATGCGCTCTCACGGTTCAAGCATTTCCACTCAGCAGGACGCAAATCGGCAGAGGCTCCATGAACATCGGTCTGATATGGTACATGGAACAGTCGTATCATCTTGTTACTGTCGTTCATCTCATCTGGATATTGTGGTGAGACGCGCTCTACTGTTGTCTCCATATTGGATTGACCTGTACATAGCCACACATCACCTATCATCACATCCGTGAATCTGCTACCCGCTAATCGCCCAACGCTAACCGATAAAGTGTATCGTCCTCCTGCTTTCATGGCAGGCAGATTCACACGCCAATGACCATCAGTATCTGCTGTAGTGGTACATGTTTTTTTATTCAATGATACAGTGACAGTCTCTTGCGGTTCGGCTAGTCCCCATACAGGAATGGGCATACCCCTTTGCAAGACCATGCCATTTTGGAAAATCTGTGGCAGACGCACCTCGGCGTTGCACAATGTAGCACTCAGCGCGAGTACCCATAACATAGCTATTGTCCTTTTCATAACATTGCAAAAATACAAATTATTCATTTCACAAAGCAAGAAACAGATGACTTTTTGCAGAAGTTGTACATTTTTGACAGAAATAATTGTATTTGGATAAAGAATTACAAGAAAATCCATTATCTTTGCAAACAAAATATCAAACAAATACTATGTTAACAAATTCCATCAATCAGGAATCTAAGGGGTTCTACAAACTCTCGTGGCCTCAGCGCATCGGTTACGGAGCGGGTGATTTAGCGCAAAACCTTATTTTTCAGACCGTGGCATGTTATCTGATGCTTTACCTTACCACAGTTTTGAAAATTAATCCCGCCTTTGTGGGCGGACTGATTCTATCCGTAAGACTTTTAGATTGCTTTTGGAGTCCTATCGTGGGGCGTTATATCGATAACAGAAACCCTAAACTGGGTAAGTACCGTTCGTACCTCCTATATGGCGGAATTCCCCTGACTATTGCCGCCTGCCTGCTGATGTTACCTCAAGCAGCCGCATGGTCAATGAGCATGAAGGTTGTTTATGCAACAGTCAGCTACACGGTACTAAGCATGATATACTCCGTAGTGAACATTCCATACGGCTCTATCATGGCAAGTATGACCCGTGACAACGATGAGGTTCTTAAACTGACTTCTACGCGAATGGTTTGCGCCAATATCGGGCAGATAGTCGTCCAAGCCGGCTTCCCCATCGGACTGGCTATTTTTGCGCATACTATTATAGACTGGAATCAGGCATTATTCATGGCCATTGGAACCATCCCCGCATTCATCATACTTCCATCCCTTCCCATGTTGAAGAACTGGCTTGGGAAGAAGGGACTTTATTACATGCTCCTTGCTATCGGCTTCATCGGATTCTCCATATTGTTCATCATTGGGAAATTCTTTGATGTGGAAAGTTGCAATACGATTGTCCAAGCAGCCAAAGTGATGACAGGAGTTGGACTTTTGGTAGGTTCACTGATGTGGGCTCTGGTTCCTGAGGTCATCACAGAGGCAGAATATCGAACAGGAAATCGCCCTGCTGCAACTGTGAATGCACTGGCTGGTGTTGCCTTTAAAGCAGGCTTCTCTATAGCTGGTTGGATTACCCCCTTGGTAATGGGAATGATAGGTTTCGACCTGGTAAGCGAGAAATCGGCTCTCCCCACCGACTCATATGCATGGTTTACTGTTACAGCCGTATTCGCTTTGGTTGGCTTTGTACTACTGCTTTATTGCTTCACAGGTTGTAAGGAGCGAATTGCCACAACCCCCGAGAAGCCTGTATCCTATAGCGAGATGTTTGCTGAGTTCAAAGCCAACAAGTGTTTACAGTTGGTACTGGGCATTTTTGTTGTGGTATTTCTGGCGTCATTTATCAGTGCACCCGTAAATGCATACTACACCAAGCTGAACGCCTATTCCTCAACTGCACAGAATGCTATTCTATGGTTCACCTGTATCATTCCAGCTATCCTTCTTATAGTTGTAGGATTCCTGATTTATAAATATCCTCTTACCGATGAAAAACTTGATGAAATAAACAAAGAAATAGAAGCAAGATCATGAAACCAAGATATCTTTTCCCCAGTGATTATATGGCTGACCCTGCAGGTCACGTGTTCAATGACAAACTATACATCTACCCCAGTCATGACTGGGATGCGGGCGAATGTTTCGACGATGATGGCGGGCACTTTCAGATGAAAGACTACCACGTACTGTCATTTGATGATATTGAGAACGGCATCGCTACAGACCACGGCGTGATTCTTGACGTTAGCCAAGTGCCTTGGGCCGAGAAGCAGATGTGGGATAGCGATGTGGTAGAGAAGTATGGCAAGTATTACCTTGTCTTTTCGGCTAAGGCTTATGATGGGGTATTCCGTTTAGGTGTAGCTGTTGCCGATAAACCCGAAGGTCCCTTTGTTCCTCAGGAGTTTCCAATCCGAGGCTCTTTTTCAATAGATCCCTGTATGTTTAAGGATGATGACGGTCAGATCTATTGCTACTATGGCGGTCTATGGGGCGGTCAGCTTCAATGGTGGCGTTCACTCTTTCATGGTTTCTCTACAATTCCTGGCAAATATGGAAATGAAAACGGTCTGACAGACTTGGGTCCGGCAGCTGACCATCGGACACAGCTCTTTGCCAAACCGGATGCACCTGCTCTGCCAAGTGCTGTCGTTCGCATGAGTGATGATGTACTACAGTTTGCAGAAGCACCTCGTTTGGTACTCATCTTAGACAAAGACGGACAGCCCCTAAAGGCGGGTGACCCGCATCGTTTTTTTGAAGCCAGTTGGATGCACAAATACAAGGGTAAGTATTATTTCTCATACTCAACGGGCGACAGCCATCTGCTGTGCTACGCCACGGGCGATAATCCTTATGGCCCTTTCACATACCAAGGCGTTATCTTGGAACCTGTAGTTGGTTGGACTACTCACCACTCTATCGTTGAATTCAAGGGACAGTGGTATTTGCTTTATCATGATTGTGTGCCATCTAATGGTATAACCCACTTACGATCACTGAAGGTACAACGTCTTTATTATAACACAGACGGTACCATCCAAACCGTTGTTAATGAATAAATTTGGGAGCATTATCATACTTCTCGTCCTCTCTATATTAACAACAATGGCAGAGGACGGAAGTCGTTTGTAGTTGCGCACGAAAATTCCTACAGGCATCACGCTGCGAATAGACTCAACCATGCCCAACGATGACGGCTATCGCATCCGTGGTAAGACCATCACTGCAAAAACACAAATGGGTTTGCTCTACGGAAAGTACGCCCTCCTTCGAGGCGAACAAGGCGAATCGCACCCCTACTTCAAGCTACGTATCCTGAACCATTGGGACAATTTAGATGGATCCATAGAGAGAGGGTATGCAGGTAATAGTATATTTTGGAACTTTACTTCCACCATGTCTCCCAAAGAAAGGAGAAAACTTCTTAACAGATACGCAGAAGCATGTGCTTCCGTAGGCATCAACGGAACAGTGCTGAATAATGTGAATGCATCACCAAAGATGCTTACACATCCATATATAAATAAGGTAAAGGAGATTGCCGATATCCTTCGTCCCTGGGGGATACGGGTTTACGTGTCTGTGATCTTTGGTTCGCCCATGACATTCGGTGTGGGAACAGCAGACCCACTTAATCCTAAGGTTCAGAGATGGTGGCAACAAAAGGCAAAAGAAATCTATAAACAGATTCCAGACTTTGGCGGCTTCCTGGTAAAAGCCAATAGCGAAGGGCAACCGGGTCCCTTTGATTATGGTCGTACACATGCCGATGGTGCCAATATGCTGGCCGATGCATTGAAACCATATGGTGGCATTGTGATGTGGCGTTCGTTTGTCTACGGAGCTAAGCATCAAGGTGAGGATCGTGTGAAGCAAGCCGTATCTGAGTTTGCAAAACTTGACGGCCAGTTTCGCGATAATGTTATCCTGCAATCCAAGAACGGACCGCTCGACTTCCAACCTCGTGAGCCATACGCTCCTATTTTCGACCAGATGCATAATACACCCCAGATGGCAGAACTACAAATTACCCAAGAGTATTTGGGACAGAGCAAACATTTGGTGTATCTGGCTCCTATGTGGAAAGAATTCTTCCAATATGTTGAACCAAGCCGATTAGTTGGCATAGCCGGTGTTGCCAATATAGGACTGGATACCAACTGGTGCGGTCATCATTTCTCGCAAGCTAACTGGTATACCTTCGGTCGTTTAGCCTGGAACCCCACCCTAACCTCAGAGCAGATGGCCCAGGAATGGCTCAGCCAAACTTTTAACTTTCAACTCTCAACTGACACTACATTCTTAACTTTAAACTCACGACTGATTAGTATGATGCTCCGTAGCCGCGAAGCCTGCGTGGACTACATGATGCCTTTAGGACTACATCATATTTTTAGGTTCGACCATCACATGGGGCCAGAGCCCGATGGATTTAAGGCTGACTACCCCATTGAGTGGTGCCCTGTCTATTATCATCGTGCTAATAAAGACAGCGTCGGTATAGACCGTAGCACCACAGGCACCGATGCTACCAGTCAGTACCGCGAGCCTTACCGCTCTCTATATGATGATATCGAAACCTGTCCCGAGGATTATCTGCTTTGGTTCCACCGTGTGCCATGGACTTATCGCATGCGTAGCGGTCGGACGCTATGGGAAGAGATGCAATGGCATTACAATCATGGTGTTGCTGAAGTGGACTGCTTTATAAATATCTGGCAGCAAGCTAAGCCCTATATTGACGAACAACGCTGGAACGAAGTCAATGAACGTCTTGTTTTTCAACAACAGGACGCCCGACTTTGGCGTGATGTCTGTCTCAAGTATTTTGGTAGTTTATTTGTCACTACACTTTTTGTTCATTAAATCGCGACAAAGTTTTATATTATTTCAGATATTTAATTTTAATTGAATATCTTTGCAAAAAATATTACTTGGATGTCTTTATTATAAATAATGGACAAATAGACACCAAACCATTTATTGGCACGGTATTTGTTTAATACCTTGTGAATACATATTAACAAAGAAGAACAACTACATGACAATAAAGTTTTCTCCAGAAATGAATACGGTATTGGCGTTCAGTAAGGAAGAAGCAGAACGCCTGCACAATGACAGCGTGACACCTATACACTTGGTTCTGGCAATTCTGAGACATAAGGATCAGAATCCAGCGAGAGATGCATTGTTGCAACTTCAGCCCGATTTGTCACTTCTTAAACAGGAACTGGAGACTATTGCAAAACAGAAACAGGTGCTTGTGCCACCATCATTGGCCGATATGGGGTTTGACATAACAGCTTCACGCATTCTTAGAGTTTGTGTATTGGAGGCTAAGCAAATGAAATCAGACTCCATCAATATTATACATATTCTTTTGGCTTTATTGAAGTTAGGTGACAGCGATGCAAGTATAATTTTGGAACGAATGAATATCACCTACCAAGCTATTTCCCAAATTCTTCAGCAGAAAGATGTAAACAAGGATGCTGTTAATGATTCTATTGAAGACAATGATGATGAAGATGATGAAAGCATGGAGATGGCACAAGGAGATGACACGGGAGCGTTGTCTGTCATTCAAATAAAGAAGAAAGCAAACAATAGCAAGACGCCAGTTCTTGACAACTTTGGAACAGATTTAACGCAAGCCGCTGTAGATGGCTTGTTGGATCCTGTTATTGGCCGACAGAAAGAAATAGAGCGTGTGGCTCAGATTCTGAGTAGGCGCAAAAAGAATAACCCTATTCTGATAGGACAACCTGGTGTTGGTAAGAGTGCTATCGTTGAAGGATTAGCACAGCGTATAGTACAACACAGAGTAAGTCATCTGTTATGGAATAAGCGTGTTATTGTTTTGGATATGGCCAGTGTTGTGGCCGGTACAAAATACCGTGGTCAGTTTGAAGAACGTATGCGTAGCATCATTCTGGAACTGCAGAAGAATCCTGATATAATTGTCTTCATAGATGAAATTCATACCCTTGTAGGAGCTGGTGGTGCAGCAGGCTCTATGGATGCGGCCAATATGCTGAAGCCTGCCTTAAGCAGAGGTGAATTCCAATGTATAGGTGCAACAACAACTGATGAATTCAGGAAAACAATTGAGAAAGACGGCGCATTAGACAGGCGTTTTCAGAAAGTTATGGTTGAGCCGACAACAGCAGGAGAGACACTGCTCATTCTACAAAACCTGAAAGACCGTTACGAGGAACATCATAACGTGATATACACACCAGAGGCTCTGGAGGCCTGTGTACATCTGACAGAAAGATATGTAACAGATCGCAGTTTCCCTGACAAAGCTATTGATGCTATGGATGAGGCTGGTAGTAGGATACATATTCAGGAAGTCCCTATCCCTGATGAGATAACACAATTGGAGGCTCACATAGCAGAACTGCAAACACAGAAGAATGCTGCAGTTAAGGAACAGAATTTCGAATTAGCAGCAGAATATCGTGACCAGTTAAAAAATATGGAGCACGCCTTGCAGGAGAGGCAAAAAGAATGGGAAACACAAATAACGAATGACAGGCCCAAGGTTGACGATACCCTTGTGGCTGACGTAATCAGCATGATGACAGGTATTCCTGTACAGCGTATAGGTGAAGAGGAAAACCAGAAACTGAGAACTCTCGGCGACAAGCTGAAAAGTGCTGTTATTGGTCAGGATGATGCTATCCAGACTATAGTAAGAAGTATTCAGCGGAGTCGTATCGGACTCAAGGATCCCAAGAAACCAATAGGAACATTCATGTTTGTCGGTCCAACTGGTGTAGGAAAAACGTATCTTACAAAATGTTTGGCGCTTGAGATGTTCGGTTCTGCCGATAGCATCATCAGAGTTGACATGAGTGAGTATATGGAAAAACACACTGTTAGTCGTATGGTGGGAGCACCTCCAGGATACGTTGGATTTGAGGAAGGCGGTCAACTGACCGAGAAAGTACGCCGTAAGCCATATAGTATCGTTTTACTGGATGAGATAGAAAAGGCTCATCCTGATGTCTTTAACATACTGCTTCAGATGATGGACGAAGGACGATTGACTGATGGCAATGGTGCAACGATCGACTTTAAGAATACCATCATCGTTATGACCTCAAATTGTGGTACAAAGCAGATTCGCGATTTCGGTAGAGGCGTTGGATTCCAAAGTGGAACTGATGCCAGCAAAAACAAACAGTTGAGCAGAGATTTGGTACAAAAAGCGTTGAAGAAGCAGTTTGCGCCAGAGTTCCTGAATCGTCTGGATGACATAATCTTCTTTGACCAACTTAGTGAAGAGAGCATCCAGAAGATTGTTGACATAGAATTGAAACCCCTACTTCATCGTGTTGAAGATCTGGGCATTACATTAGAAGTTACACCTGAGGCTCGACAATTATTGGGCAAGAAGGGTTATGATGTGCAGTACGGTGCTCGTCCCTTGAAGCGTATCTTACAGACCATGCTCGAAGATCCATTGTGTGACGTGCTGATGCAAGATGAGCATCCGACAACACTTAAAGCAGAGGTTTGCGACGATAAGATTGTTATTGTGGATAAATAAAATTTCAATATATAAAATGAAACAAGGTAATATCGGGGTTACAACAGAGAACATTTTCCCCGTCATAAAAAAGTTCCTGTATAGTGATCATGAGATTTTTCTGCGTGAGATTGTCAGCAATGCTGTAGATGCAACACAGAAATTGAAAACATTAAGCGGTAAAGGTGAGTTTAAAGGCGAATTGGGCGACCTGAAGGTTACTGTGAGTGTCGATAAAGACGCAAAAACCATCACCGTTACCGATCGCGGTATCGGTATGACAGCCGATGAGATAGAGAAATACATCAATCAAATTGCATTCTCTGGTGCAAATGATTTCTTGGATAAATACAAGGATGATGCCAACGCTATTATCGGCCACTTTGGACTGGGTTTCTACAGTTCCTTTATGGTCAGCAAGCAAGTAGATATCATTACAAAGAGCTATCAGGATGCTCCTGCCATGAAATGGAGTTGCGACGGAAGTCCTTCATTTACACTTGAGGAAGTAGACAAAGCCGATCGTGGAACCAGCATAGTTATGCATATTGATGATGATTGTCAGGAGTTCTTGGAGAAAAATAAGATTGAAGACTTGCTGCGTAAGTATTGTCATTTCCTACCTGTTCCCGTAGCATTTGGCAAGAAGACAGAGTGGAAAGATGGTAAGCAAGTTGATACTGAAGAGGATAACATTATCAATAATGTTGAACCTCTTTGGGTGAAGAAACCAAGCGATTTGAAGGACGAAGATTATAAGGAGTTTTACCGTCATCTCTTCCCAATGTCCGATGAGCCCCTCTTCTGGATTCATCTGAATGTTGATTATCCTTTTAATCTGACAGGTATTCTGTACTTCCCCAAGATTAAGAACAACATAGAGATGCAGCGTAACAAAATTCAGCTCTACTGTAATCAAGTGTTCGTAACAGATTCCGTAGAAAGTATTGTGCCAGAATTCCTTACACTGCTGCATGGTGTAATAGACAGCCCCGATATTCCTCTGAATGTAAGTCGTAGCTATCTGCAGAGTGATGCAAACGTTAAGAAGATTAGCTCATATATTACCAAGAAGGTGGCCGACCGTCTGCAGAGCATCTTCAAATCAGACCGTCCTGATTTTGAAAAGAAGTGGGACGACATTAAGATTTTCATCCATTACGGAATGCTCTCCGAGGAAGACTTCTATGAGAAGGCAAAATCTTTCTTCCTCTTTAAAGATACTGATGGTAAATACTTCACTCTAGAGGAATACCAGAAACTCATAAAGGACAATCAGACCAACAAGGAGGGACAGTTGGTTTACCTTTATGCAAACGATCCTGATGCACAATATACCTATATAGAGGCTGCCAAACAGAAAGGCTACAGCGTATTGCTGATGGACGGACAGTTGGATACGCCATTGGTAGGTATGCTGGAGCGCAAACTGGAGAAGAGCACCTTTACGCGTGTTGATGGAGATGTTATAGACCGTCTTATCCAAAAGGAAGAAACCAAGCGTGAACTGTTAGAGGCTGAGAGAGGTGACAAATTGTCAAGCATCTTCAACAGCCAGATGCCTCGCAATTCAAAGACAGACTTCCACGTAGAGGTTCGGGCTTTGGGTGAAGAACAGTTACCCGTTATGATTACACAGAGCGAGTATATGCGTCGTATGAAAGAAATGGCTCGCTTGCAGCCTGGTATGAGCTTCTATGGAGAAATGCCAGATATGTACACTCTGGTTCTAAATACAGACGCTCCACTTATCAAGCAGGTGCTTGAGGACAGCGAGGCAAATACGTCAGAAGCATTAAAACCCATAGAGTCTGAAATTAAGGGTCTGACTGCTCGTCAAGCTGTATTGCGCCAAGAGCAAGATAAGAAGAAGCCTGAGGAAATCACACAGGAAGAGAAAGACGACTTGAAGAAATGTGGCGATGACATTCAAGCTGAGAATAAGAAGAAGAACGATGTTCTAAAGGCTTATGCCGGTGGCAACGAGCGTGTTCATCAGCTTATAGATTTAGCCCTTCTGCAGAATGGTATGCTGAAAGGTGAGGCACTCACACGTTTCGTGAAACGTAGTGTTGAGATGATAAAATAAAAAAGCCTCTCTCCTCCCTCGACCTCTCCCCTGCCCCCTCCCCGCGGCGGAGGGGAAAATTAGAGCAATATATTTTTCAATTTTCAACTTTCAATTTGACAAGATGAACCACGGATTTGTAAAAGTAGCTTCGGCCATCCCCTCTGTGAAGGTGGCTGATTGCCAGTACAACGTAGAGCAGATAGAATCGCTTATCGTTCAAGCAGAAGGACATGGTGTTGAAATCATCTGTTTGCCAGAGCTTTCACTTACGGCATACACATGTCAGGATCTTTTTCAGCAGCAACTCCTCTTGGATGAAGCGGAGATGGCGCTCATACACCTGATGAACTTTACCAGAAGTCTGGATATCATCAGCATTGTTGGCATGCCAGTTCCATACAAAGGCTCCTTGCTAAACTGTGCAGCTGTTATACAAAAAGGTAAGATTTTGGGTATGATTCCCAAGACATATTTGCCTAACTACAAAGAGTTTTACGAAAAACGTTGGTTCACAAGTGGAATTGACATTGCTGCAGGTTCCCTACTAATCTGCGGACAGCAGGTCCCTTTGAACCAGTTTATCCTGTTCCGTACTCCATCATGTACATTTGGAGTTGAGATTTGCGAGGACGTATGGGCTCCCATCCCACCCAGCAGCTATCTGGCTATGCAGGGGGCTGAAATCATTTTCAACTTGAGTGCCGACAACGATCTTGTTGGTAAATACAATTATCTCCAAGGGTTGTTGGCACAACAGAGTGCACGTACCATCTCAGGTTACGTCTTCAGTAGTTGCGGATATGGCGAAAGTTCACAAGATATAGTTTTCAGCGCCAAAGGACTTATCTATGAAAATGGAACATTGTTGGCAGAAACACCCCGTCATGAGCTGAGTACGCAATTATTGGAAAGCGAGATTGATGTAGAACGCATCAGAATGGAACGCAGAATAAACACAACATTTGCGACATGTGCTTCTCAATCGCGTAAAGAATCCGTTTTCATTGTTGAAACAGAACGAACAGAAACACGTGAGTTTGGTCTTACACGTCAGATAGACGCTCATCCTTTTGTCCCAACAGGAAAAGACCTTGATATTCGTTGTCAGGAGATCTTCAACATACAAACAGAGGGGCTAGCCAAACGAATCTCTCATACCAATGCCCAGACTGTTGTAGTTGGTATAAGCGGAGGATTGGACAGCACCTTAGCTTTATTGGTTTGCGTCAAAGCATTTGATAGACTTGGAATAAGCCGTAGAGGTGTTGTTGGTATTACAATGCCAGGATTTGGAACCACCGATCGCACCTACACTAATGCTGTAAACTTGATGAAGCTGTTGGGTATAACAATACGTGAAATCAGTATTAAGGATGCCTGTATCCAGCACTTCAAGGATCTGGGACACGACATGGAGAATCATGATATAACGTATGAAAATTCACAAGCCCGTGAACGCACCCAAATTCTGATGGATGCAGCCAACCAAATGAACGGTCTGGTGATAGGAACCGGCGACTTGAGTGAGTTAGCTTTAGGTTGGGCAACCTATAATGGCGATCACATGAGTATGTATGGCGTTAATACCTCAATCCCAAAGACTCTTGTACGCCATCTTGTTAAGTGGGTTGCAACAAATTTGGAGGATGATAGTACAAAAACCGTTTTATTGGATATTGTTGATACACCTATCAGCCCTGAGCTCATCCCTGCTGACGAAGACGGTAATATCACACAAAAGACCGAAGACTTAGTGGGACCATACGAATTACATGACTTCTTCCTGTATTACACACTAAGATGGGGATACCGACCCCAAAAAGTGTTCTTCCTTACCAAAGAAGCCTTTGGAACCACATATACAGATGAGGTAATTAAACACTGGTTGAAGACATTCTATCGTAGATTCTTTGCGCAGCAGTTTAAACGTAGCTGCCTTCCTGATGGTCCAAAGGTTGGAAGTTGCTCTCTCTCACCACGTGGTGACTGGCGTATGCCAAGTGATGCATCTTCCGCATTATGGCTGAAAGAGTGTGACAACCTCTAATTATTTTTAAGTATGAGTCAGGATTTGGAAGAAAGAATTCAACGGGCCGTAGAGAACTTTATGAGTGGTTATGGATGCTCACAGAGTGTTGTTGCTGCATTTGCAGATCTCTACGGGTTGGATGATATAATGGCTAAACGTATAGCAGCTGGCTTTGGAGGTGGTGTCGGACGTATGCGTATGATGTGTGGTACAGTTTCTGCATTGGTAATACTTGTAGGTTTGGATTGTGGACAAACAGAAGGCTCCGACCGTGAAGGAAAGTCCGCCTGTTACAAAGTAGTTCAAGAACTTCTAGAAGAATTCAAACAAAGAAACGGCTCTATAATTTGTGCCGATCTTTTAGGATTGAACGGATGCCCTGTAGTAAAGAATACATATATGCCCGATGAACGAAATGCCGAATATTACAAGCAACGTCCCTGTGCAAAGAAAGTTGAAAGTGCTGCGCGGATTTTTGCCGAATATTTACAAAAAAAAGCAGAAATAGAATAAGTGTTGTGCAAAAATAATACAAGTCGGCTCACAATTTATGCAAAATAATTGTGGGCTATTTTTTTTCTTTTTATCTTTGTACACATCTATAACTAATAAACCAAAATTAATGTACACTAATTCCGCAGAGGAAAAATCAAACTATAGGTGGGTAATTTGTTCCTTGCTACTTTTTGCAACAACAATTAATTACCTTGACAAGCAAGTCTTATCTATGACCATAGATGATCATATCCGTCCTGATTTTCATTGGTCAGATTTTCAATATGGACTTATAACTGGTTTTTTTTCTCTTTTCTACGCTGTGGCATGTTTGTTTGCAGGAAGATTCATGGATTGGATAGGTACGCGTAGGGGCTATATATATGCTATTTGCATTTGGTCTGTTGGCGCATGCTTACATGCATTTTGTGGGTTGGCAACAATGGAAATTGTTGGAATAGACAGCCCAGAGGAGATGCGTGCCTTGGAGGCTGGCTCTACTATTGCATTGGCTGTCGCATCCACGAGCGTTTGGCTATTTCTTGTATGCCGTGCTATACTTGCTCTGGGTGAAGGTGGAAATTTCCCAGCTGCTATAAAAACGACGGCCGAGTATTTTCCAAAGAAAGACCGCGCCTTTGCAACATCTATATTTAATGCAGGTTCTTCCATCGGGGCATTAGCTTCACCTTTATTAATTCCCCTACTGGCAGAGTTGTATGGCTGGCAGATGGCATTTATTATTATTGGAGCCCTTGGCTTTATTTGGATGTTCTGTTGGATGTATGCATACGAGCGTCCAGAGAGAAATAAGCATGTAAATCAAGAAGAACTCACATATATCTTACAGGACGAAGAAATATCAGACGCTGTAGAAGAGAAGGAAGATGAAAAGCCTATTCCTATACTAAGATGTTTAACGTACAGACAGACATGGTCGTTCGTATTGGGTAAATTCTTTACTGATGGAGTTTGGTGGTTCTACCTGTATTGGGCTCCATCCTACTTCTCCACCTGCGGATATTCTATGAAGACCACAACGGGAAAATTTCTGGTTTTTACTTTGTATGCGATAGTGACTATTCTTTCATTTTGCGGAGGCTATCTTCCAAAGTATTTTGTGGAGAAACGATCCATGAATCCATATACTGGACGTATGCGTGCAATGCTTATCTTTGCATTCTTCCCCTTGGCAGCTCTCTTTGCTCAACCGATGCAAGATGTCTCTATATGGTTCCCTGCTGTCTTTATTGGCATTGCCGGTGCTGGGCATCAAGCATGGTCGGCAAACATTTTCTCAACTATTGGTGATATGTTCCCAAAATCAACGGTAGCGACTATCACGGGTATGGGTAATATGGCTGGAGGCATAGCTGCATGGGCAATAAGTATTGGTGCAGGATTACTTTTTGATTATGCCGAAGAACAGGGTGAAGCATTCAGTTTCTTTGGAATTTGTGCTAAGCCGGCTGGATATATGATTGTATTCTGCGGTTGTGCCGTTACTTATATTATTGCATGGTGTTTTATGAAAACCTTGGTTCCAACATACAAACCAATTAAGGTATAAGGGTTAAAGTTTATAGTGTTATGATGGAGAAAACATGGCGTTGGTTTGGACGCAAAGATAAGATTACATTGGACATGTTGCACCAAATTGGTGTAGAGGGCATTGTAACCGCATTGCATGATGTTCCAAATGGTGAGATATGGACCATCGAGAAGATTCTTGAGCTAAAGCAATACATAGAAAGCTACGGACTTCGCTGGAGTGTTGTAGAGAGTCTTCCTGTATGTGAAAGCATAAAATATGGTGGTCCTGACCGCGATGAGTTGATAGAGAAATATAAAATCTCCCTTGCAAATCTTGGTAAGTGTGGTATTCATACCATCTGTTATAATTTCATGCCTGTACTTGACTGGGCACGTACCGATTTAGAAAATCCTAATGATAATGGCACGTCAAGTCTCTATTTTAACCACGCAGAATTTGCGTATTTTGACTGTCAAATTCTCAAACGTGCAGGTGCTGAGGCAAATTATACGACAGAGACTATGGCTAAAGTCGAAGAGATGAAGAAGGTATTCTCTCCCGAAGACGAACATCGTTTGGTGGAAAACATCATTGTTAAGACGCAGGGATTTGTAAATGGCAATATTAAAGAAGATGACGAGAAACCCGTTGAGATTTTCCGCTCTCTGCTCGAGCTCTACAAGGATATCACTCCAGAGAAGCTTCGTCAGAATATGAAGTACTTCCTTGAGGCCATCATGCCTGTCTGCGATGAGTGGAACATGAATATGTGTGTCCATCCTGACGACCCCCCACTCCAGATATTGGGTCTCCCACGTATTGTCACATGTGACAAAGATATCGAATGGTTCCTAAATGCTGTCCCAAATGAGCATAACGGTCTTACCTTCTGTGCAGGTTCTCTCAGTGCAGGAGCTCATAATGACGTTCCTGCGTTAGCAGAAAAATATGCCAAGAGGACACATTTTGTTCATCTACGCAGCACAAATGTGTTCCCCAATGGAGATTTTAAAGAAGCAAGTCATCTTGGCGGGAGAGCCAACATCATAGAACTCGTTCGCATATTCCAGAAACAGAAGCCGGGACTACCTATGCGAGTAGACCATGCACCACTTATGCTAGGAGACGAGAAAATGGGTTATAACGCAGGATATAGTTTCCATGGGCGTATGTTGGCTTTGGGACAAGTTGAAGGTGTCATGGCTGTTGTGGATAATGAGTTAGGAATCAATAAAACGCAAATATAGGTTAATGATATGATGAAGAATCTGTTTGATATTAAGGACAATGTAGTAGTCATCACAGGTGGAACTGGTGTTTTAGGACGTGAGATAAGCGAATATCTTGCATTACAAGGAGCTCACGTTGCAATATTGGGTCGAAAGGAAAACGTTGGACAGAAAATAATTTCAGACATACAAGCACAAGGTGGCGATGCTATCTTTTATCAGTGTGATGTAATGAGTCAGGAATCCTGTGAACGAGTCTGTCAGCAGATACTTATCAAATATGGAAAGATTGATTCACTATTAAATGCAGCTGGAGGTAATATGCCAGGAGCAACGATAGCTCCTTCTGAGACATTCTTCGATGTACAAATAGAGGAATTCCAAAAGGTTCTCAACGTCAATTTAACGGGAACTGTCATTCCTACACAGGTATTCCTTAAACCTATGGTGAAAGCGGGAAAGGGGTGCATTGTAAATTTTAGCAGTATGGCTGCTTTCCGACCAATGACCCGTGTCATGGGCTATGCTGCTGCAAAAGCAGGTATTAGTAACTTTACTGCATTCCTTGCTAATGAGGTAGCCAAGAAATTTACCCCAAGTATTCGTGTCAATGCCATTGCACCAGGTTTCTTCCTAACCAATCAAAATCGTGCTTTACTTACAAATGAGGACGGTTCTCTGACCGAACGTGGTATGGATGTTATCAGACAAACTCCTTTCCAACGTTTCGGAAAGCCTGAAGAACTCTGTGGAACAATACATTATTTGATTAGCGAAGCATCCTCTTTTGTTACAGGTACGGTTGCCATTGTAGATGGAGGATTCAACGCCTTTGTCATGTAACTGCCCTATTAGCCCTATGAAGAATTTTTTGAATAAAGATTTCCTGTTACAGACAGAAACGGCACAGATGCTGTTTCATGAGCAGGCTGAACATCTACCCATCATAGATTATCATTGTCACCTTAACCCAAAGGAGATAGCAGAAGATCATCGCTTCAATTCTATTACAGAACTCTGGTTGGGCGGCGATCATTACAAATGGCGTGCTATGCGCAGCAATGGTGTTGAAGAGAAATATATAACAGGGAATGCTTCAGACTGGGAGAAGTTCCAAAAGTGGGCTGAGACAATGCCTTATTGCATGCGCAACCCACTTTATCATTGGACACACCTAGAGCTACGCACAGCCTTTGGAATCAATAAGTTGCTAAATGCCAAAACCGCACGTGAAATTTTTGATGAGTGTAATGAGAAACTGCAGAAGCCAGACTTCTCTGCTCGCGGACTGATGCTTCATTACAATGTAGAAGTGGTATGTACAACGGACGACCCCTCAGATTCGCTTATTTTCCATAAACAAATACGTGAAAGTGGATTTAAGATAAAGGTGTTACCTACATGGCGCCCAGACAAAGCGATGGATATTGAGAATCCGGAACGCTTTAAAACATATATAGAAACATTGGGTGAGGCTGCAAATAGAAACATAAATACATATGCAGATTTTCTTGATGTGCTACAGCTGCGTCATGACTACTTTGCTTCTATGGGTTGCCGTCTCTCTGATCATGGGCTCTGTAAATTTTATGCCGAAGATTGCACAGAAGCGGAGTTCAAGCAAATCTTCCATAAGGTTATGGATGGTAAACAGCCTACGACAGAAGAAGTTGTAAAATTCCGTTCCGCCCTACTCCTTGAGTTTGCCCGTCAAGATGCTGAGGCAGGCTGGACTCAGCAATTTCATTATGGCCCTATGCGCAACAATAATTCACGTATGTTCAACAAGTTAGGACCTGATAGCGGATTTGATAGTATAGGTACACGTAATACCAGCGAAAGCCTATCTCGTTTCCTAGACAAACTGGACAGTAAAGGACAGTTGGCTAAGACCATACTCTACTGCATCAATCCAGCTGACAACGAGATGCTTGCTACGATGATTGGTAATTTCCAAGAAGGTCCGACACCTGGGAAAATACAGTTTGGAAGTGGATGGTGGTTCAACGACCAACTCGACGGAATGGAACGACAGATGAATGCTCTCAGTGTATTAGGTTTGTTAAGCAGGTTTGTCGGAATGCTTACAGACAGCCGTTCCTTTCTTTCCTACCCACGACATGAGTATTTTCGTCGTCAGCTATGTAATATAGTTGGCCAGGATGTTGAAGATGGCAAGTTACCTGCCGAAGAGATGTCTTTCATAGAACAGATGGTAAGAGACATTTCCTACTATAATGCGAAACGATATTTCAATTTTTGAAAATAAAGAGTTATAACCAGTGTTTCCTTTAACAGAAGAACAACTTCATAAAATACTTTCCATAGCTCTTAGTAGGGGTGGAGAGTACGCTGATATATTTCTCGAGGATACTCGCATGAGTAGCCTTGAACTACAAGACAATACCGTAAGCCAGGCTCAGCAAGTTATGCTTTATGGTGCGGGAATACGTGTTGTACAAGGAACAGAAACAGGCTATGCCTATACAATGGATATGAGTCCAGAATCCATGCAACAGGCAGCACGTTTTGCCGGTAGCATCCAACGTGCCGGATCGATATGTCACGTACCCATGCTTAAGCCGGCACCTATTTTAACACCAGACACACCCATGCTTGATCCGGAAGCATCAAAAGAAATTCTGCTTTCCATCAACCGTCGTGCACACGAAATCTCTCCTCTTATAGTTCGTGTAAAAGCAACTATAGCACAACGCATGCAGACTATAAAATTTGTCTGTTCGGAGGGTACGGGCTTCTCTGACCATCGACCTCGCACAACACTATTCATTTCCGTTGTATTACAGAAAGATAATCAGACACAGATGGGCTTTGGAAGCCGCATGTATCAGAGAGGAGCGGAATTCATTACTCCAGAACTTATAGAAGAACTGTTGCAAGAAACCGTCCAACAAGCCCTCTTCCTTTTTGATGCTAAACAGATTGAAGGCGGCGAGATGCCCGTTGTCATGGCAGCCGGAAGTAGTGGTATTCTGATGCATGAAGCCATAGGACACGCTTTCGAGGCTGATTTTATTCGTACTGGTGAAAGTATTTTTACAGGTAAGTTAGGACAACGTATTTGTGACAACCATATAACTATAGTAGATGATGGTACACAACCACACGATGCAGGTATGCTTCGTTATGATGATGAGGGAATACGAGGTCAACGAACTACGTTGGTAGATAAAGGAATTCTGACCAGCTATCTGCATGATCGCATCAGTGCACGGCATTTTGGCGTACAGAGTACAGGAAATGGTCGTCGCGAAAGCTTCCGACACATTCCTTTACCTCGTATGCGCAGCACTTACATGTGTGCAGGTGAAGCATCAGAAGAAGATATCATACGTAATGTAAAGCGTGGCATCTATGCACAAACTTTCACTAACGGACAGGTCCAAATTGGTGCTGGCGATTTTACCTTTTTTATGAAAAAAGGGTATTTAATAGAGAATGGTCATCTTACAACTCCATTGCGTGACATGAACATTATAGGTAACGGGCCACAGGCTCTTCAGCATATCAGTATGGTTGGTAACAACCTTAAAATTGACCATAGTGCTGGAATGTGCGGAAAAGGTGGTCAGCGCGTTGGTGTCAGTCAGGGGCTGCCAACCATATTGGTAGATAAATTAGTTGTTGGGTAATAAATGAATACAGATATACTATATTGGGTAGCAGAAGAGATAGGACGTGTTAATCGTAACGCTGCCTACAAACTTGTTCTCATGCAAAATTACGAGGACAATATTAATATCCGTAATGGGCAAATAGAGAAGATGCTGCACTCGTCATCCACATCGCTGGCCATGAATCTTCTTATTGACGGACGAGATGGTTTCTTCTACACCAATAATGTACAAACGGATGCTTTGAAACAATTTATCTACAATGCGGAAAAAACCACTCGTATGCTTGAGCCCGACGAATCACGTACACTTGCTGATCCGGAAAGATATTATAAGGGAGATGGAGATGACCTGAAGATTTTTGATGATTCACTTTCCTCCATTGATCCATCTGCGAAGTTACATCTTGCACAGAAAAATAACAGCGAGGGGATATCTCTTCAGCCAGACCTTATCAGTTTTCAGACACATTACTCAGACAGACAGCACCAAGCTCTATACCTAATCAGTAACGGCTTTCAGGGATATGAACAATGCAGCAGATGCACCCTTACAAGTATTGCTACAGCGAACGGAGAAGACGGCCAGCATCCTGCCGACGGATGGGGAGAGACACGCATTTTCTTTAACGACCTTCCCGATGAGGGGATTGCTCGTGTAGCCATAGATCGTACCATGCGTAAGATTGGCGGAAAGCCCACCAAAAGTGGAAAGTACCAGATGATACTGGAATCGCCGATTGTTGGAAGTTTTCTGCAGCCTATTCTCAATGCCATGAACGGCCAGTATCTACATGGGAAAATGTCATTCTTAGCTGATAAACTACACTGTCAAGTGATTTCACCACTTGTCAATATTGTTGATGACCCACTTATACCGGGAACACGTGGCGCTTGTTACTTTGACTATGATGGTGTGGCCACTCAGCCTCGGAGTTTATTTTCAAACGGAGTCCTAGATACCTACTTTATAGACACCATTTTTGCTAAAAAGCTAGGAATAAAACCCACTACTCAAGGCATACACCACCTTATCATGCAAAGCGGAAATCAGACGCTGCAACAACTAATTGCGAATGCAGATAATGCTATTTTGGTAACGGACTTCAACGGCGGTAATTGCGACCCAACAACAGGTAACTTTTCGTACGGAATAGAGGGTTTCTATATTCAGAACGGTAGAATTGTACAGCCTGTCAGCGGTATGAATATAACAGGAAACATCTTAGATGCATGGAAACGTGTTACAGCTTTAGGAAATGATTTCGACCCTTGGGAGACGGAACTTTTACCCAGCATCGTGTTTGATGATATCAGCTTTGGCGGACTTTAAGACATCTTCTCACAGAATGCTTTGTACGATGTTTCAAGTCGCGCCAATTCAAAAGGTTTCAACTGAAGGGAGAATGTCCCTTTCAGTTCATCTAACCCAAAGTAAGCCTTAATAAGACTTGCCAGATTAAACGCCAGTCCGTCACCACGCTTCATCAGGAAATATGCCACTCTGACAAGATAATCTCTTTCATGCTCAATGTAGCGGAGACTTGAGAATAGCACAAAAGCACAAGGTAATGAATTTACTTTTATCAGAAAAGGAATCCACTCATATGCTTCCATAGAGAAACGCTGAAAAAGGTATCGTACTTGTTCTTCGTTATTCAGATATGGTAATATAAATGATAATGTTTTCTGACGATCAACACTGTTCATCATCTTGCATAGTTGCATAAATCCATCGTCGCTTATGCTTACATCACCCTTCTCCATTCGTTGAGCAAGGGCTTTCAACATAGTAACCAAGAAAGCTTTCGCATCATTCTGAAAAAGAAGCGTAAACAGGCTCCAGAAGTTATCAGAAGATAATTCCAGAGCATATCTCTCGCCCAACATATATACTGCAGTACGAAACTGGGAATGCGATAAAGAGTCAAGGAGTTCAATGAGACCGCCATAATCCCCTGCTATAACAAAAGGCCTTAACCTCCTGTCTATCTGTGAACTATAATGTACATCCTTTATCATTCCCCGCTTGAATTATTCTGCCGTAATAGTAGTCAATTCATCCAATGAATCTAATGTTTCGCCTGTGAAAAGAATGTAAGCGTTGCCTTTCTGGAGTGCCGGAGAAGAATATACTATAGTTGATGTCTTGTATGCAGGTGTTTCTATTACAGTCAACTCATTGCCTTCCACATCTGCAACCTTTACATATTTCTTCACCCCTTTGCTTTTATTCAGTCGTATGGCAGCCTGTTTCGACTTGCTTTCCATGGGTCGCTCGCTCTTATAAGCAACGCCAATAACCGTTCCACCATTGCAATAGAAATGATTCACATCGAAAGCAGCCTCGGCACCATCTGGTCCATAAGTGCTTATGGTTCCGCCATTGACATTAAGGTCGCCCTTTGAATCCAAGCCGTCGTTGGTGAGACTGGTTGCAAATGTAAAACCACCGTTTATCGTTACAGAAGAACAGGTCTTGAGAGGGTCGTCATAAGTTGCAATGTAGATGTTACCGTCATTGATGATTATTTTCTTTATCGCGGCTAACCCTACAGCACCATTATGTCCGATTGTTTTAATAAAAACCTTTCCTCCATTAATCGTTATATTATTTGCCATAACCGCACGTGCGCCCAGTGTAGGATTAGTGAGGAAACTTGCATCTGTAAGAGTGCCGCTGCTTGTCATCAGAAAATAGAGAGAACCGTTTTCTATTGTCACATCACTAGATGTACTGATACATTTACCGTCAAACTCTTCATTAAAGAAGTTCAATGAATAAGGTGAATCAAACATCAGGTCGCAATTAGACGAGATACTGGAAAGCATGGTTCCACCTTCTGTTGCTGTCAATTTACATGGATACTTACTCTCTATGTTGATTTTTCCTTTTTCAGACTGACCGCTTACGAGAATTTCTAAACCCTCCAGTTCTGTAGCGATAGAAAACGTGGTCGTATCAACGCTTACCGAAATGCCCTCAAGATTTCCATTAACATGAACTTCTTGGCCATCAAAGGAAATCTGAATGCTACGTTGAACAAGATATGTTGAAGGTTGAGAATTGAAAGTTGAGGGCTTGATATTTGCGGGAGTATAGCGGGTGTCAAAATCAAAGAAACTCTTCAGACTGTCAGGGATAAAAGCTGGAGTGGCATAAATATCCTTATGCTTTGTTCTTACTTCCTTTATTTCGCCGATATTATACTGACACATATCATCCTCACGGATAATCGTCATCAGACTATCTTTATAGCTAATAATAGTATTGCCATCAACCGGTTCTTGCAGAACATTACCTGGTAGCGTAACAGTATTATCCTCATGAGTAGATGTCACATCATTCCCGATTACATAAAGTGCAGCAGGTGATTTACCCTTGACATAATTCTCCTCGTTATAATCATCGTGTTTCCACGAATCCTTAGCCATTTCTTCATCAAAGAGAGCATAGTTTGCCTCGAGGAAGTTCATCATAAACTCCACCTCTTCCTGAGGTGTATCTGCAATTTTGATGGCATGCCTATAGCTTGAAGACCAACGGGCCTTCTCTCTCTCCCATGCTCCGGATGTCGAGAAGAGTGTGGCGTACTTTTCCATTACAGCCCTGATGTTCTCAAGCGACAGTTGATGAGTCTTCAGATATTGCCAGCGGTTGTTCATGATGGTAGCAAACCCTTCAGGGCGTGTTTTCTTGTTCTTGAATAGATGTATGGTGTTATGGTATCCCAGTTTCTCACCCCATGCCATCTGCTTCTTGTCTGTAATACCAGTTTCATCACCGCCTGCACTACGGCCGACAGAACCATCCAGGTCCCATAGGGTAAACAGATATTTCTGCTCTTTATCCAGATTCCGAACACTCAGATAATAGTTTTTCTTCTGATTATCCAACATCTGGAATACCTGAATGAAGAGGATATAATCTGTGATATTATCCTCGTAGAATTTTTCCTTCCAGTTAGTAACAAAGTCTTTAGATTTCTGGAAGTCCATTAGATCACAGATCGGGTCAAAGAATGCTTGTGTAAGCGTATCATCAGGATACTTCTGTTCCCATCCATAAGACTTCTTGGAGGAAATATAAGGCCAAAGGAACGAGTCGTTGGCTGGTCTCTCTGTATAATTAGAAAGATATACCTCACCACATTCCCATATAGCCTTCCACAGCATACCACGCTGAACATACTCTGTGGTATTTTCGTTAGTGTCATACACCTTGGTTTTCTTCAAGTTCAGTTTCTTGCGGTCAATCTTATCTGTAAAACAGCACAGACCATAATAGGCACCATTCATAAACACTTCTACGAATTCACCCTGTGAGCCGTTTCCCTGATATTTGTTGTCTTTCTCGTATGGCAGGTCATCGACGCTATTCCACAAATCCATCAATACACGGTTGCGCATACGGCTGTAATCTGCATATTCCGCCGCCAAGATCCAGTCATCGTCTTTGCGGTAACCCAACAAATGAGCTTCATTGCTTTCCCCATCCTTCATCAACTCAATGCTAAAGCTCTTTTTGGGATAAGAACCGGATGTCTGACCACGTAGTCGTATTCCTATCTCACTGTTAAAACATGCCATACCCTCAATCTGTGAGTCCTTGAGTTTTGTCCTGCATCGGGCATCTATGACACTCATATAGCCAGGATATTTTATATAGTGGTTCTCAGCATCCTTACTGATGGAATAGTTCTCCACTACGGTATTTAGGGGACAGTCTATCACAATGAAAGGCAGTGTGCTCATGATAAGTGTCCACTGTTTGCTTTCACTATCGGTAATAGTCAGCGTATTGGTAGAGTTTGCCGACCAGTCCGAAAGTTCAATGTTGCCTCTTTTGCCATTCTCGAGGGTTATACCGTTTAGGCTGACATCACTATACCTACCCTCATCCCAGCGCATGGTTCCTTTCAGTTCCTTGGTAACACGAGGCTCAATGGTGGCATAAATTTTATTTGCTGCGGTATCGACTACCATAGGCACCTCGTTAAACCAAAGTCCACAATTACGCTGCGCCTTGAGTTCGTTGAACATTGTACTTTGTACGATGAACCCTGTCAAGGCTAGGAGAAAATATATTAGTCTTTTCATATTCGTCATTTTTACTTCATACTCCCTAAGGTTGTTGTAGTATTCTCCACGGTAAATTCATACTCCACCACAGGAGTATCGTCAAATGAGTGCTCGTAGCTTAAAATCTTGTAACTGCTACCTATAACGATATTACTGTTTGAGAAGAGCACACAGATTTTTTTATATGAGTAAGGTGTAGGGATAGCTTTGATAATATTACCATTGACATCTGCCAGAGCCAAGCCGCTTATATTCCTTTTTACATTGCATAAGACACTGGCTACGGCGCTGGAAGCGTATGGCTGACAGTTGCGGGCTCCCAAAGCAACAACCTCGCCTCCCATTACCTTGAATGTCTTTCCGTCGGTATCCAAACCCATCTGTTCGTCATCTCCACCTATTGTATATAGAGAGCCATCATTCACAAACAGGAAGCTAACATCAAATCCGTCGTTTTCCGTACTGCATATCAAGACATCGCCTCCATTCATATAGCAGCCCTCTGCATTCATTCCATCATCCACACAATAGGTACGAATCTTACCACCGTTGATGTCAATTGTCTTCTTGGATTCTATACCCTCAGCGGCAGCTCCGCCAGAACACCTGACATATATATTACCAGAGTTGAAAATCATTTTCCCTACAGATTTTATACCTTTGGGTGAAGCGGCTGCCTCATCTTTATTTCCATGGCTATCCTCGTGTTTAACCTCTGGAATTCGTTTGCCTCCAATACGTACATAGATATCCGCATTGGCAACGGTAAGTGTACCGTTATATTTTTTCTTTTCATTTTCTATCGCCAGATGACCTGCGCTGATACCCTTTCCACCGTCGCCAGTGGAAAGACAATATATCTCTCCGCCAGAGATATTCATGTCCCTGTTGCTCTTTATGGCACAACAGGAACTATAGTCCTGCTCATCTTCATCCCAAATGGCATTCCCTGTGGTAATGGCCTTTATGAGACCACCTGTCACATTTAGCAATGAGTCGGAAGAAAGTCCTTTGCCAGCGGCGCCATCAACATAGGTGCGCAATACACCTCCACCTACGATTATGTTATCCTTTCCATATACAGCCTTACCTTTTGGGGCATGGGCATTAACATGAACAAAACCACTCAGTTGGTGCACATAGTCATCCGAGGCTATACCACACTTTTTATTTCCTTTTACATACAACTGGCCCTCACCTGAAATGCAGATCTTACCCTCAGCAAAGATACAGCCGCGCTGGTCTTCCCCCTTCACTTTGATATATGAGGTACCATCTGTTAGGGTGTTTATGGTATTGGCGGCAAGGTGAATAAACAGACGCTTCTTTAACTGACTGTTGATAACAGGCCCTTGCTGGTTGGTCAACTCCACTCCATTAAGCACCACACATGCCTTTTTCTGACTATACAACTTAAAACAGGCATCGTTACTAATACCTGAGATGATGTATCTCAGCCCGGTTGCACTTGTCTGTATGGTCAGGTGTGCGCCGTCTTTAGTAACGATAATGGAATCTGTATCACCCGTCACGGCAACATCCGTTCCGTCATAGGTAATGTTCACCGTTTTAGTCCATGTACTATGCTCTACAAAATCATCATAAAGCTTATTCTTTGTATCAGTTACCTCAATCTCTGCTGAAATTCGATTCTTGTCAGCTTCTTTAAATACAATATCGTAATCGAAATCAGCCAGATATCTTTCCGGCATCACCTGTGCTCGCCATGAATCTTTTTCCTTGAGACTCATCAGGTTGATGGCATCAACCTTAAAAGTTGAGAATTGAGAGTTGAGAGTTGAGAGATTCGAACTGCTCCATACCGTCAACGAATCTATCCCACATTCAATCTTATCAACGTTATTGATAATACGTGTCCTGCCAGCCTCATTGATATAGACATTAGGCTGCGCCTTAAGCTCATTGAACATTGAGCATTGAACGACAAGCAATATGAAAGCCGCGAGGAATCGTGTGAGTCTTTTCATTTTTGTGATTAAGGTTTAAAGACTATTTTCTAACACTAAACTTAACACAACTTTCGCCAACCTTTAGCAGATAAGTTCCTTTGGCTAACCTATTCAAATTAATTTTTGAACCTTGAGCTTTATACATTATCCGTCCATTCGCATCATAAATGGCGGCATCCTTGGCATTATTTCCAGCGATAGTGACTTGTCCTTCCTTTATCTTAATCTGAGGCTTATCGGCTTTTGGTTTATCAACGGCATCAACTTCATCCTGATCCATCCTGTCGACAAACTCCCATGACTCCACATTGTTAAAGTCCCACTGCCCTACTTCACCTACGAGGGAAGACAGCGTGATTGTCTTTTCACCAAATGACATCTGAGGTTCCTTTGCCAGGCTGCAAACAATTTCTGTACCATCTGTCAGATGAACAAGGAGTGAATTGCCTGCAAAACATGACATAATGCTTAGTAAAGCTACAGATAATGTAGAGAATCTTTTTACCTTCATACTAAATACCCAAAAGAAAGTGTTAATTATTCGGCTGCAAATTTAAGACTTTTTCTTAAATATATAAGGTATAGGAGGAAAAATAATCATTTAATTACTTTGTAATTCAGTTGATTTTACAAAAAAAGGAGGCCCGCAAGCCTCCTAACTCATAGATTTTCAACTAAGAGCGATAGACGGGACTCGAACCCGCGACCCTCGGCTTGGGAAGCCAATGCTCTACCAACTGAGCCACTATCGCGTTTTTAAACGATGCAAATTTACTGCAAATTCTGCATTTAGGCAAGAATTTGCGCCACTTTTTTCTGCTTATTTAGTGGCGTGAGTCCACCACGCATCGTTCTGGTCTTTGGGCGAATGCTGCTTGGTAGGATTCTGTACGCTACCGTTACGGACACGGGAGAGGGTCTCTGGTGTCATTTGTAAGAAGCTGGCTATGTGAACCATAGGTGCACGAAGGATAATCTCGGGCTTCTCACGCAAGAGTCGTTCGTAGCGCTCTGTAGCATTCTCAAATCGCTGGCTGTCTGCATGCTCCTGCGAGCTAATAGCCACATGCTCAAGAATCTTACGGTAAAGCATCTCTATCTCCTGATTGCGAACCATCAGATTATTCAAATCGTCATGCGGAATGGCATATAGCTTTGTATTCTCCAATGCTTCTACAATCAGTCGGCTGGGCTCTTGCTTTAGAAAACTCTCTATGCAGAAGACGATGCGGCCCTCGAAACTAAAGTGCTCCGTCACGTCTTTCTTGTTCTTATAATAAAACTGGCGTACCATACCTTTCTCTACAAAGTAAAGGTTACGGCATACTTGTCCTTCCTGGAGGATGGTCTCACCCTTCTGAAACTTCATGGGCACAAGAATGCTTCCCAAGATTTGTACTGCAGGGGGTGTCAGCGTGCAGTAAATACGGGATATCTCTCGTGCAATGTCTCTTCTTCTATCCATCTTCTCTTCGTATTTATAATGGTACTAGCTAAATTCATTATTTACAATTTACAATAGGCTGAATGGCATCTAATCTAACTTCAAGACAGCAAGGAAGGCTTTCTGAGGCACTTGAACGTTGCCTATCTGTTTCATGCGTTTCTTTCCCTTCTTCTGTTTCTCAAGCAGTTTACGCTTACGACTGACATCACCTCCGTAACACTTGGCCAATACATCCTTGCGAACTTGCTTTACCGTCTCACGTGCAATAATCTTGGCACCGATAGCTGCTTGGATGGCAATATCAAACTGCTGACGAGGCAGAAGCTCCTTGAGTTTCTCGCACATACGACGACCGAATGTCTCGGCATTGTCAAAGTGTGTCAGGGTACTGAGGGCATCCACAGGCTCGCCATTGAGCAGGATATCCATCTTTACCAGTTTGCTGGGACGGAAACCCGACTGATGATAATCAAAGGATGCATAGCCCTTACTGATACTCTTGAGCTTATCATAGAAATCAATTACTATCTCGCCCAAAGGCATAGCATATTGCAATTCTACTCGGTTTCCACTGATGTATTCCTGCTTGAGCAACTCACCACGCTTACCCAGACAGAGTGTCATGATGTTACCAATATATGAAGTGTTGGTAATAACTGTGGCGTGAATATAGGGCTCCTCGATATGATCTATGAGCGTAGCATCTGGCATACCCGATGGGTTATGCACTTCTTTTACTTCACCCTGCTTATCATAAATAAGGTAGGAAACGTTAGGAACCGTAGTGATAACATCCATGTTGAACTCACGATCCAAACGCTCCTGAATAATCTCCATGTGCAAGAGTCCCAAGAAACCACAACGGAAGCCAAAGCCAAGGGCAACAGAACTCTCTGGCTGGAAGGTAAGGCTGGCATCGTTGAGCTGCAACTTCTCGAGGCTGGCACGGAGATTCTCAAAATCCTCGGTCTCTATGGGATAAACACCTGCAAAGACCATTGGCTTTACCTCCTCAAATCCGGCAATAGCCTCTTTACACGGATTATCAATAGTAGTAATAGTATCACCGACCTTTACCTCGGTAGCTGTTTTTATGCCGGACACAATGTATCCCACATCTCCGCAGTGAAGCACCTTACGTGGTACCATATCCATCTTAAGTACACCTATTTCATCAGCCTTGTATTCCTTGCCAGTGTTGATGAACTGTACCTGATCGCCACTCTTGATACTTCCGTTGACAATCTTAAAGTAAGCAATAATGCCACGGAAGGAATTAAATACGGAGTCAAAGATAAGTGCCTGCAGCGGAGCGTTCTCGTCACCCTTAGGGCAAGGAATACGTTCTACGACAGCCTGCAGGATATCCTCTACACCCATACCCGTTTTTCCACTTGCACGGATGATTTCCTCGTGTTTACAACCTATGAGTTCTACAATCTCATCTTCCACCTCCTCAGGCATAGCATTGGGCATATCGCACTTGTTGATGACAGGAATAATCTCCAAGTCATGGTCGATGGCCATATACAGGTTGCTGATGGTCTGCGCCTGAACGCCTTGAGTGGCATCCACAACGAGCAGTGCACCTTCGCATGCGGCAATACTACGCGAAACCTCATAAGAGAAATCTACGTGTCCCGGAGTGTCAATAAGATTCAGAGTATATTTCTCGCCTTTATAGTTGTATTCCATCTGTATGGCGTGACTCTTGATAGTTATACCGCGTTCACGCTCCAAGTCCATATCGTCTAGCATCTGCCCCTCTGTCACCTCTATGGTGTTAGTATATTCCAGAAGACGATCAGCAAGGGTGCTCTTTCCGTGGTCGATATGAGCAATAATACAGAAATTTCTTATATGTTGCATTAAACTGTAAAAATCAAGTAGAGTATTTTCAATATTGCAAAAGTACAAAAAAACTGGAAATCTGCAAAAGATAGGTTAGAATTTCTTGGCGTATTCACAAGTTTTCAGTACCTTTGCCATGAAAATTTATTTCATAAAAACAAAGAATATGGATGCACAGTTAATAAAAGAGTGCGAGGCGAAAGCCCTTGCTTGGCTGAATTCGCCTTACTATGACGATGAAACAAAGGCCGAAATCAAGGCTATGTTGGATAACGAAGACAAGAATCCCCTTGTAGATGCTTTTTATCAGAGTCTGGAATTTGGTACTGGTGGTTTGCGTGGTATTATGGGTGCCGGCACTAACCGTATGAACAAATACATTGTAGGTATGGCTACTCAGGGCTTTGCCAACTACATCAACAATGCTTTCCCCGAAGGTGGAAAGAGCGTTGTTGTAGGCCACGATTGTCGCAACAATGGTCGTATGTTTGCTGAAAGCGTTGCAGACATCTTCAGTGCCAATGGCATTAAGGTATATCTGTTTGAGAGCCTTCGCCCCACCCCAGAAATCAGTTTTGCTATTCGTCAGTTAGGTGCTGTTGCAGGTGTAAACGTAACAGCCAGCCACAACCCTCGCGAATACAACGGATACAAGGCTTACTGGAGCGATGGTGCTCAGGTGCTCTCTCCACATGATACAGGTATTATCGACGAGGTTAATAAGGTAGCCATCGAGGACGTTAAGTTTGAGGGCAACAAGGACCTTATTAAGGTTATTGGCGGTGAGATGGACTATGACTACATGATGGCTGTTAAGGAAGCTATGATAGATCAGGATGTCATCTTGCGTCAGAAGGACCTCAACATTGTCTATAGCCCCATGCACGGAACTGGCCGTGTCATCATCCCTCTGTGTCTGCGCAGCTGGGGATTCCAGAACATCAACGTTGTTCCTGAGCAGATGGTTATCGATGGCAACTTCCCCACTGTCGTTAGCCCTAACCCAGAGAATGCCGAGGCTATGACATTAGGTATGAAATTGGGTACCAAGTTGAATGCCGATTTGGTGATTGCTTCCGACCCCGACGCAGACCGTCTGGCTATTGTTTGCCGCGACCCCAAGGGTGAGTGGATTATCATCAATGGCAACCAGACTTGCATGATGTTCTGCTACTACATCATCAAGAACAAGCTTGCATTGGGTACCCTCAAGAACACCGACTTCTTGGTAAAGACCATCGTAACAACCGAGGTTATTGCCAAGATGGCAGAGAAGAACCACGTAGAGCTTCGCGACTGCTACACTGGCTTCAAGTGGATTGCTCGTGAGATAGCAATTAGCGAAGGCAAGCAGAAATATATCGGTGGTGGCGAGGAAAGCTTCGGCTTCCTTCCATACGATAAGGTACGTGACAAGGATTCACCAGCCTCTATCTGTCTCATCTGCGAGATTGCCGCATGGGCTAAGGATCAGGGCAAGACGCTCTACGACTTGCTGATGGATATTTATCTGGAGTATGGCTTCAGCTATGAGCATACCATCAATGTTGTGAAGCCTGGTAAGACTGGTGCCGATGAGATTAAGGCTATGATGGAGAACTTCCGCACCAACCGTCCTACAGAGATTGCTGGCAGCAAGGTTGTTCTGACCCGCGACTTCAAGACCCTGAAGAAATACGATTCTATGGGCAACGAGTCACCTTTGGTAATGCCTGCCACAAGCAACGTTCTGCAGTATTTCTGCGAGGACGGCACTAAGGTAAGCGTACGTCCCAGCGGTACAGAGCCTAAGATTAAGTTCTATCTGGAACTGAAAGACACCATGGGTTGTGCCAACTGCTACCAAGGTTGTGTAGAGCGTGCTAAAGCCAAGGTGGAGGAAGTTAAGAAATCATTGGGTATTTAATGATCAGATATTTAGCATATTGCCAAGGGGATATTCTTCTTACGAAAGAGGGGAATATCCCCTTTGGTTTAGAGCCTCCTGTTCCACTCAAGGACTGGAACTTCGTTACCACCCTCCACGTGGGAGACGATGAAGTGAAGATTATCCGCTTGGACAATCCCATTATAGCCGTGGAAAGCCTTCAGATGGTTGGCCTACGTAAGACGCATGCCATTCTAAGCCCTGAGGATTATCAGTTGGCAGGCAAGGGAGCTGAGCTCCTGTACTGGGACCAGAATACGCGCTTCTGCGGCGTATGCGGTGGCACCAACAAATGGATGACAGACATTAGCAAGAAGTGTACTGAGTGTGGCAAGGAATGGTGGCCGTCAGCCGCCACAGCCATTATTGTACGCATCCAGCGCGATGACAGCATCCTGTTGGTGAGGGCACGCAACTTCCGAGGCGAGCACTATGGTCTGGTAGCTGGATTCCTTGAGACAGGCGAGTCATTAGAGCAATGCGTAGCACGTGAGGTGCGCGAGGAGGTTGGCATCAGGATCAAGAACCTGCGCTACTTTGGCAGTCAGCCATGGCCCTACCCCTTTGGCTTAATGGTAGGATTTACAGCCGACTACGACGGAGGAGAACTGAACCTTCAGAAGGAAGAACTCTGTGAAGGCGGATGGTTCACGCGAGACAACATGCCTGAAATACCAGACAAGGCTTCCATTGCACGCCGCCTGATTGATGACTGGATCTCTATTTGAAAATCTTCTTTCCTTCCTTTATTACGATACCCTTTGACTGTTGAGGATTGACTTTACGTCCAGCAAGGTCATAAATGTCATTGTCATATTTTTCACTTTTTACTCCATCGCTTTTTGCTTCGCCTATTCCTGTATAGTAATCAGGTAGCGGTTGGTATAGCAGTTCAAAGTTGTCAAAGCAGCACCAACTGCTGCCATTGTTTCTATCACACTTCAGACCAAACTGCAGCGCGCCTTTCTCCTGCAACGTATATGAAACCTCATTCTTATAGCAACCCTCAGAGAAACGTATTCCTGCTGCACGCATGCTGTGCGGAAAACCGTTCTGGTTATCTACGGAACCATACTGAGAAGCCTCTGGCCACTGCTCAGAGTACAATGATTTCAGTTTCTTTGTCTTATTGTTGACATAGAGATAAGCCTGAATAGTTTCTCTGCCTGAGCGATATGCAGCTCCACCATCGTTACCTCCAGTACGGTAGAAAGCATTACAGCGAACGGTATATACCCCAGGGCGCATGTTAGAGAGAGTCTGGTACATATCGAAGGATTTATTGAATTCCTCACCACATCCGTCACGATAGGTTGGTTCGCCCTGCCAACCTTCTTTGGTTGAGAAATCGTAATTGGTGAGGAAGAAGGTCATGTCCAGAAACTCCCCCTCCTTAGGCGCAGCCGAAGAAGCGTTCAGATAAGTAGTAACAGCCGATTTCAGATTGCTCAGCGCTGTGGATACCAACGCTTCTGTATTTGCCTGTGACAGGCTCGTACCCGCACGTTCTATCTTTTTTACGAACGATGTCAGGGCAGAAGACTCCATACTGGCCTCCACATTCTTGTCGGCATACGCTTTCCACACCATGTATTCCTCGCAGAGAGGCATTATCTTGGAAATAGTATTCTGTATGTTCTGGGTTTCTGTGAGTATCGCCTTAATTTTTGTGTCTGTCAATCCCTCAGCATTTGCTCTTGTCAAAAGACTTTCAATGTTCTGACGTAATTTGTTAGTCAACAGATTGTTGCGCTTCATTACTTCAAGTTGTTGAACAGTCTCCTCAAGCCTACGTGTGAGGACGGTTTTCTCCCCCACCTTCTCCAGACTCATATAGTCCATGTTGGGCATCCATCCAGTCTCATTGTACAGTTCTATGGTGTTGGAACCAGCCTTCAGGTGGAGCGTCTTATTGTACTCCTTGAAAATTGACCAGTTTGAAGTGCTCATGCTTACCGACCCCGCACCCTCACCGTTCAGAACTATTTTGAATGAACGCGTTTCCGCAGAGCTTCCGCAGAAGTGAACCGTATAGTCAGCCTCCTCCGTGACATAGACATCACGCCATAACAATGAGTTGCTTCTTTTGCCGCCCAGCCAACTTACATAAGCACCTCCATTGGCAGCAGAGTTGGTCTCGTAGATAGCAGAGCCCACAGACTGATTGTTGTATATTTCCTGATAGTCGTGCAGGAATGCTGTCTCAGCCTCGTACATATAGCGATTCAGACGGTTCTCAGCTTCCAACTTGTAGATACGTGTGCCGTGTGCAGGTACTGTTACAGACAGCGAGTTCTCCATCTCTCCCAGATCCTGATGTTCGAACAGGTCGCGTACCTTCACCTTACCGCCTAAGTCCACTTCGCTGAAGCTGATGCACATCTCCATATCCCTGTCCGATGGATTGTATAGAGCCACAGCACGCGTCTTGCCATGCAGCGTCAGGATATCCTTCACCAGCACATACGTCTCGCCCACATGCTGCACCACATAAGCCTGCAAGCCCAAGGGGTCTTGGTTCAGGGCTATCAGTTCAGCGTTCTTCAGCAGTTCCAGCGGACGTTCTTTTATGGTAGCCATGTTACAACCAATCAGCAAGGGGCTGGACATGATGCACCACATACCGAAGTGCGTCTTATCCTCTTCCTCCGTCATAGAACGACCCACCTCCAGCATATCCATATCATTATATGTACCTCCGTAGCAATAGGCCGACAGATACAGGTTCTCTGCCAGAATACCCTTTACCGATGCCCATCCGTCATAGATGTCTCCTGTGGTACGCCACGATGTAGAGATGTCATGGCACCACGTACCTGGGTAAGCCCATCGGCACAGATTGTATCTGACGTCACGTCCTGTATTTACGATGGCAGTATGGATGGCAGTATATTGCTCCTGTTCATTCAGGTTGAGGTGACGGCCTCCGCAATAGTCCACCTTTATGAAGTCGAATTCACACTCCTTGAAGTAATAGTCGGCATCCACCTGCTCATAGCCGTACATACCCACATTGGTATTCTGCGTATCACCATTGCTGATGCTGCCACAGGTGCAGTCGCCAGCATCGCTGTATATACCAGCCTTCAGCCCCTTGGAGTGGATATAGTCACTCACCACCTTCAGTCCGTTAGGGAAACGCTGGGGATGAATTCTCACCTTTCCGTTGGACAAACGGCCATACTGGAAGCCGTCATCAATATTTATGTACTGATAGCCGGCATCCTTCAGTCCCTGAGAGACCATAGCGTCAGCCTGTCCCTTTATGATGTCCTCAGATATATTCACGGCAAAGGTATTCCATGAGCTCCATCCCATGGTAGGGCCCTCCACTTGAGCGCTCATACACAGCGCATAACATGCCCCTAAAACAGCGGTAAAAAGAATTTTTTTCATTAGTTTATTTGTAAATTTCGTTGATATTTGCGCAAAATTACAAAGAAAATCCGAATGACCAAAAGAAAGCAAAAGAAATAATGTAATAAGGTGGAAATCTTAAAATTAACTTAAAAAAATATAAAAATTCACTCCATATGTGTGTATAAATCAATTTATTGCCGTACCTTTGCACCATCTAAGTTAAGAGTTTGGCCTGACGTCTCGTGACGAGACAAGGATATTTATGTATAATTTTGGGCTTTTAATTGACCATGCCCTTTAAAGCAAAGACCATGAAGAAATCTATAAGTAAATCATGTCTAATCTTGTCTTTAATATTTTTGATGCCCTTCGGGTTGCATGCTACCAACAAGGCAGCAGACGCTACTCCTTTTGACTGGACGTCTGTAATTAATGCTATCATTCACGTTGAGAGCAGAGGAAACACCAGAGCTATAGGAGGCAAATCTGTAGGTGTCTTGCAGATAACCCCTATAGCCGTGCGTGAGTGCAACAACATCCTGAAGAAGCGTGGCAGCGAGAAGCGCTACACGCTGGCAGACAGATTCGACGCATCCAAATCAAAGGAGATGTTCCTTCTCATTCAGTCTAAGTACAATCCGTCCAACAACATTGAGAAAGCCATCCGCCTATGGAATGGTGGACCGAATTATACTCAACGAGGTACGGAAGCATACTACCAGAAAGTGCTCAGACGTATGAAATAACCAGAAAATGTAATAGGCCAGCTTCACAGTTGGCCTATTATATTAAACTAAAAACACACACATTTGTTGTTTAAGTAAATGAAGCACTAAAACAACACCTTCTGCAAATACTTGCATTATTTCACACCGCTAAAGTACAGAAAATCAAGAGTTGAACACAAAAAACACTTATTTTTTTTCTCTTATATCCTAATTTTATAAAGTCCATATTGCAACTGACACCATTAAACATGGACAAAATGAAATAAAAAGGGAAATTATATATGCTTGATGAATACAAGTTTCCATAATCTTTTGTATTTTTGCATACCGATTTACTAAACTAAAGATACAAAAGATTCAATGAGAAAGAAAATTTGGACGCTGGTAGTAGTATTGCTTGTTGGCGCATCGTCTGCACAGGCAGTTGAGGTTTCTGATAAACTGACGTTTGTGAAGCAAGTTTCCAACGCTGCACTTTATACTTTTAATTACCCCACAAAAAGCGCAAGTGGTGAGGACGTTATATTATCATCAGTCTTGATGGCATGGAACCCTAAGGACTACAAGGAAGGAGATCAGATAGAAACGGTTCACATATACAGTCATTTTACAGTGACAGCACAGAAGGAGTGCCCAACCTCGATAGGCGAGAATACCACATCGGAGCAGCAGATGGTGATAAATACCCTGAAACGCAACTATGGCTATACCTCTCCTGCTCCATTTGTAGGTCGCAGCATCGTCATAGCGCCCGACTATGAGGGGTATGGCGTGAGCAAAGACGTCCCCCACCCCTACATGGCTTCTGAGGCAACGGCACGGCAGGTAGTAGATGCGGTGAAATATGGTTTGGCACTCTATGAGAAGCTTGTGGCCGAGGCAGGCAGCACGGCTTTGCCGATGAGCGACGACTGGCGCACTTTTGCTTATGGTTTTTCGCAAGGCGGAGCCATAACGCTGGCCGTACAGCGTTACATCGAAGAGAACGACTTGGCAGACGAGCTACGCTTCCAGGGAAGTATCTGCGGCGATGGTCCACACGATCTAGTGGAAACGCTGAAATATTACATGTTCGACAACGGCGACTCCTATAATGCCAAGACGGAGCATAGGAAGGGGATGCTCAGCATGACGGTGGTGTTCCCACTTATCCTGAACGGTATGCTGAATGCCGACCCAGAGATGAAGAATTACAGGCTTGAGGACTTCTTTACACAGCAGTTCTTGGATACAGGCATCATAGAATGGCTGGACAGCAAGAACTACACCACAGGCGATATAGACAAGATGTGGAGCAATCAGGCTAAGAACGGACTGACGGCCAACGGGCGAACCTATACGCCAGAGCAGATGCAGGAAATATTCTACATAGATGCAGGCGGGAGCATTTGGGGGAAAATAGAGAAAATCGTCCAGCCCGAATTCTACGAATATATGAGCAACCCCGACAACTTCGCAGGCGTCCCTACGGAGTCAGGCAACGCCTTTACAGATATGCATCGTGCATTAGCCAAGAACAGCGTGGCCAAGGGCTGGCAACCTCTGCACCGCATCGTATTCTTCCACTCCAGATACGATATGGTGGTTCCCTACGGAAACGTAGAATCCTTCCGTCAGGAGCATCCCACTGAGGAGGGAGACCTCTACATGGTGATAGATGACGATTTCTCTAAAGCCGACCACGGGATGGCGGGAACAGCCTTCTACATTACTTTGGGACTCCTTGAGAGGATGGGTACACAGTTTACATGGCTCACAGAAGCCGTACCCACAGGAATTGGCGACATAGCAGCAGAAAGGACTGGCATATCCTCAACCGGTTGGTACACACTGGATGGACTTAAACTGATAGGAAAACCCAGCAGAAAGGGTATTTATATCTGTAACGGCAGGAAGCTGGCTCTCCACTAACCCCTTACATTAAGCCTTACAACTCTGCATCTGCGTCAGAAGCGCGTTGGCCTGAGCTACCGAATTAACGTCGGAAATAAGTAGTTTAAACTGGTTCTTCGCATTATCTACACGACAGATGTGTGCATTGGTTGTGGCAAAGGAAATAACCTTCTGGAATGCTTCACTGTCGTAGAAAGCACTGTCGGAGTTGGAAATAAACTGCATACGCATACGGCCAGATTTCAGAGTGATGCGTTCACAGCCGAAGTAGCGTCCCAGACGGCGTAGCTTAACCACCCCTATCAGTTCTTCACCTTCTACAGGAACAGGACCGAAACGGTCTGCCATTCGCTGGCGGAACTGTTCTACATCCTCGTCGCGCTCCAGTCCGTCCAACTCGCGATACAGCAGCATACGCTCGCTGCTCGTTGGCACATACTCCTCGCTGAAGGACATCGGCAGGTCGCTCTCTATGATACATTCCTCCACAAACTCCGTTCCGCTGGTGATATTACCCGCCTTCACCTCTTCCTTATATAAGTCTTGGAACTCATCGTTGCGCAGTTCCTTCACCGCCTGCGACAGAATCTTCTGGTAAGCCTCATAGCCAAGGTCGGCGATGAAACCGCTCTGTTCGGCACCCAGCAGGTTTCCTGCACCACGGATATCCAAGTCTTGCATGGCTATGTGAATACCGCTGCCTAGGTCAGAGAAGTTCTCTATGGCCTGCAAGCGACGGCGAGCATCCATGTTCAGCGAGCTCAATGGTGGCGAGAGCAGATAGCAGAACGCCTTCTTGTTGGAGCGTCCCACACGTCCACGCATCTGGTGCAGGTCGCTCAGACCGAAGTTCTGCGCGCTGTTTATAATAATGGTATTGGCGTTGGGGATATCCAGTCCGCTCTCTATGATGGTGGTGCTGAGCAGCACATCGTAGTCGTAGTTGGCAAAGCCCATCATGATGTTCTCCAGCGCCTCAGGCGACATCTGTCCGTGTGCTATGGCTACGCGGGCATCTGGCACATGCTTGTGGATGAGCGCCTCTAGGTCAGGCAGGTTGTTGATACGGTTGTTCACGAAGAACACCTGTCCGTTACGACTCATCTCGAAGTTGATAGCCTCTGCAATAACCTCCGAGCTGAATACGCTCAATTGCGTCTGAATGGGATAACGGTTGGGTGGCGGCGTCTGGATAACGCTCAGGTCGCGAGCCCCCATCAGGCTGAACTGCAGGGTACGCGGGATAGGCGTAGCGGTCAGCGTCAGCGTATCTACGTTCACCTTCATTTGGCGCAGCTTCTCCTTCGTGCTGACGCCGAACTTCTGCTCCTCGTCGATAATCAGCAGTCCCAAGTCCTTGAACTGCACACTCTTGCTGATAAGCTTATGCGTACCCACCACTATGTTCACCGTTCCGTTCTTCAGCCCCTCGAGGATTTCCTTCGTCTTGGCAGCAGAGCGGGCACGGCTCAGGTACTCCACCTTTACAGGGAAGTCCTTGAGGCGTGAGGTGAAAGTTCTGTAATGCTGATAGGCCAAGACGGTTGTTGGCACCAAGACAGCCACCTGCTTGTTGTCGGCACACGCCTTGAAGGCAGCACGTACTGCCACTTCCGTCTTGCCGAAGCCCACATCGCCACAGACCAGACGGTCCATGGGACGGGCACGCTCCATATCGGCCTTGATATCCTGCGTAGCCTTCAACTGGTCAGGCGTATCCTCATAGAGGAAGCTCGCCTCCAGCTCGTGCTGCATGAAGCTGTCGGGCGAGTAGCTGAAACCCTTCTCCTCGCGTCGGCGGCTGTATAGTTTTATCAGGTCGCGGGCTATATCCTTGATCTTCGTCTTCGTGCGTTCCTTCATGCGCTCCCAGGCTCCTGTACCCAGCGTGCTGATACGTGGAGGCTCACCCTCCTTGCCTTTGTATTTCGAAACCTTGTGCAAGGCATGGATGGAGACGAAGACTACATCGTCGTGGTTGTAGATAATCTTTATCACCTCCTGCATCTTGTCGCCGTTGGGAATGCGCACCAGTCCGCCAAACTTTCCTACGCCGTGGTCCAGGTGTACCACGTAGTCGCCTATCTCGAACTGCTGCAGCTCCTTCAGCGTCAGCGCCACCTTACCATTGCGCGTATGCTGACTGCGCAGGTTGTACTTATGGTAACGGTCGAATATCTGATGGTCGGTGAAAAGGCATATTTTCAGGTCGTCATCCACGAACCCCTCATGTATGGTATGATCTACGGGCGTAAAGGTGATGCCCGTCTGCTGCTCCTCGAAGATACTCTCCAGACGTGCCGTCTGCTTCTGGCTGTCCGCCAGTATGTATAGCTGGTAGCCGACCTCCATGTACTGGCGGAACGACTGGAACAGCAGCTCGAAGTTCTTATGGAAGACAGGCTGAGGATGAGTGTGGAAGGAAATTGAAAATTGAGATTTTTTTTCGAGTGAAGAGTGAAGAGTGAAGAGTGAAGAATCTGAGTTACCACCGCTAAACGATAAATTCCTGATTTCTATGCGGCGGAAACTGAGCAGTTGATGTTTGAAGTCTTCTGGGTTAACTAGGATGGAAGATTTCTCCAGCTCCTCTTCCCTCGTCTCCAATCCTTCTGTCATGGCCTGCTTCGAGAAGCCCTCCTGATACACCTGCTCCAGCACCTCAGCCACAAAAGTCGGGTCATGCATTACCAGCAACGTCTCCTTAGGCAGGAAGGAGAGAAAGCTCTCTTGGGCATTAGACATTGAATCGTTATTGTTCAGCTCAGGCACGATGCTTATCTGCTGCAGCTTACTCTTACTCAGCTGACTCTGTACCTCGAAGGTGCGTATGCTGTCAACCTCGTCGCCAAAGAAGTCTATACGGTATGGCAGTTCGCACGAATAAGAATACACGTCTATGATACAGCCACGAACGGCAAACTGTCCAGGCTCGTACACATAGTCCACTCGCTTGAAGCCGAACTCCATCAGCGTCTCCTGCACAAACATAAAGTCCACCTTCTCGCCCGTCTGCAGCGTCAGCGTCTGCTCGCTCAGCTTCTCCTGCGTCACCACCAGCTCTGCCAGCGCCTGAGGGTAAGTCACTATGTAGAGTAAGGCCCCCTCCGTCTCCCCCTTTGGGGGAGTGCCGAGTTGAGAATTGAGAGTTGAGAATTGAGAATTATTTTCGAGTGAAGAGTTCCCGTTCAATTCGCTAACTGATAAATTCACTTGTGAATTGGACGAAATCTTCGTCAGGACTTCGGTACGGAGAATCTCGTTGCCCGCATCACGCTGTCCGTATTTCACGGCACGTTTATAGCTGCTGGGAAAGAAAAGCACCTTTTCATCGCCCAAGACCTGTATCAGGTCGTGATAGAAATAGCCAGCCTGCTCCTCATCGTCCAGAATGAAGAGGAAGGGAGAGCCCACCTGAGGGGAGGCGGCAAACACCATGGGAGCGCAACTTCCCTGCAATCCAGAGATTTGTATCACATTACTGGAAGACTTCAGCGCAGCGGCCAAAGCCTTCACGCCAGGGTGCTTAGCATATATATTCTGTAGTTGTTGAATCTCCATTTAGTGGGCAGAATGGTTATTTGCGGGTGCGAAGGTACGAAGAAAAGCCAACATAACAAAAGGAAAAAACAAAAAAAGCCTGCCATCCCATATCAGATAGCAAGCTTTTTTTTGTCTAGTGAAATCAGGAAAAGTCAGAGTGTTTAGAGTTGAGAGTTGAGTGTTTAGAGTCAGTGGCGCTTCGAGAAAGTTGAGAGATGATAGTGTAGAGTTTAGAGACAGTTTTAATGTTTGTAAATATTTTTCTCATAGTCTCCGGATAGACTTCCGCTTTGTCTCTTAAGTGCCACTTTTTGCTACTATTAATGCGCGCAAAAATTAATATTAATACTAGCAATTGTTTCTCTTAATACCCGCCGTTTTCAGTCCTTATCTTTGACAATGCAAAGGTACGACATTTTCTTTGCGGTGTCAAATTATTTTGCAAAATAAGCACGCAAAAAAGCACGCCCCCTTTCATAGGGTGGGAGAGCTGATTGCGCACAGCGCACAGCGCACAGTTTATTTAGCGAGCAAATCACCTTGTAGAGTAAAAGTATATAGAAATAATACTTATTATATATATAATAAAATTTTTTGCGGACATTTTTAGGCGTCCCTGAGGAAACTGTGCGCTTTTTGACGCATAGTTTTCCTGATTATTCCATACTGAACTAGTTGACTTCCAGTACTATAGCGGTTGACGCGTTTCCTGAGGAAGTTGACTTTTTTCGTCGTTTTCGTTGTTTTTCGTTGTCTATTTGCATTTTTTTTCGTACCTTTGCAACTGGAAATAATAATTAAGGTAGAAAGGTTCAAATATTAGAAGAAAATGTTAAGAATAGCAGTTCAGTCAAAAGGCAGACTTTTTGAAGATACAATGGCCCTGTTGGCAGAAGCAGGCATTAAGGTTACCAGCAGTAAGCGTACCTTGCTGGTGCAGAGTAGCAATTTCCCTGTTGAGATTTTGTATCTGCGCGATGACGATATTCCTCAGAGCGTGGCAACTGGTGTTGCTGATTTGGGTATCGTAGGTCAGAACGAGTTTGAGGAGCGTCAGGAGGATGCCGAAGTAATTCGTCCCTTGGGCTTTAGTAAATGCCGTCTTTCATTGGCAATTCCCAAGGCTGTTAACTATCCTGGTCTGAAATGGTTCGAGGGTAAGAAGATTGCAACTTCCTATCCCAGCATCCTGCGTAGGTTTATGCAGAAGAACAACATTGCTGCCGATATCCATGTGATTACCGGTTCTGTGGAAATCAGCCCGGGCATTGGTCTTGCAGATGCTATCTTCGACATCGTAAGCAGCGGCAGTACCTTGGTCAGCAATAATCTGTCAGAGGTGGAAGTGGTAATGAAGAGCGAGGCTTTGCTTATCGGTAACAAGCAGATGAGCGAGGAGAAGAAGGCTATTCTGGATGAACTGCTCTTCCGTATAGAGGCTGTAAAGAATGCTGAGGACAAGAAATATGTGCTGATGAACGTTCCCACCGATAAGGTGAAGGAGGTGGTGAACATCCTACCCGGTGCCAAGAGTCCTACCGTGATGCCTCTGGCTACAGAGGGATGGAGCAGTGTTCATACCGTCATAGACGAGAAGCGTTTCTGGGAGATTATCCGTCAACTGAAGGACTTGGGTGCTCAGGGTATTCTGGTTGTGCCCATCGAGAAGATGATTCTCTAATGTGAAAAGTGGAAAATGAAAATATATAAATATCCTACTCAAGAGGAATTGCCAGCATTGCTGAAAAGACCTGTGCGTGATGCCGGTCAGTTGAATGCTACAGTGGCAGCCGTTCTTGCCGACATTAAGACGCAGGGAGATGCGGCCGTGAGGATGTATGAGGAGAGGTTTGACCATGTAGCGCTGCAGGACTTGGCTGTTACCGAGGCTGAGATGCAGGAAGCTGAAACGTTGGTAAACGTGGAGCTGAAGGCAGCCTTGCAGCAGGCACATGACAATATAGAGAAGTTTCATGCCTCCCAGAAGTTCCAAGCTGAGCACGTTCAGGTAACAGACGGTGTGGAATGCTGGCAGCAGTCGGTACCCATTCAGAAGGTAGGCCTCTATATTCCTGGTGGCACAGCACCCTTGTTCAGCACTGTTCTTATGCTGGCCACTCCTGCAAAGATAGCAGGCTGCGAGGAGATAGTGCTCTGTACACCTCCTGCAAAGGACGGAAAGGTAAATCCTGCCATTCTGGTTGCTGCCCGTATTGCCGGCGTAAGCAAGATATTCAAGATAGGTGGCGTACAGGCTATCGGTGCCATGGCTTACGGTACGGAGTCTGTTCCCAAGGTCTATAAGATATTCGGTCCGGGTAACCAGTTTGTGATGTGTGCCAAGCAGCAGGTAAGCCTGCATGATGTGGCCATAGACATGCCTGCAGGTCCCAGCGAGGTGGAGGTGCTGGCAGATGAGACCTCTAACCCCGTATTCGTGGCTGCCGACCTGCTGAGTCAGGCTGAGCATGGAGTGGACAGTCAAGTACTGTTGGTAACCAAGAGCGAGGAAATCATCGAGAAGGTGCAGCAGGAGGTGGAGCGCCAGTTGGCTCTTCTGCCCCGTAACGAGATAGCTGCTCAGGCGCTGGAGTACAGCAAAATCCTGCTTGTCCGTAATGACGAGGAGATGATGACTGTCACCAACCAGTATGCTCCAGAGCACTTGATTATAGAAACCCAGAACTACATGGAGCTGGCACAGAAAGTGGTGAATGCCGGAAGCGTATTCCTGGGAAGTCTCACTCCCGAGAGTGCCGGCGACTATGCCAGCGGTACCAACCATACACTGCCCACAAACGGCTATGCCGTAGCCTACAATGGCGTAAATCTGGATAGCTACAACAGGAAGATCACTTTCCAGCATATCACGGCAGAGGGTATTCGGCGAATTGGCAGAACCGTGGAGCTGATGGCTGAGGCCGAGGGATTGGATGCGCATAAGAATGCGATGTCTTACAGAATGAATATTGAACGTTGAAGATGAAAGAACTAAAGGAACTGGTCAGACCGAATATTTGGGCATTGGAACCCTACAGTTGTGCACGTGATGAATTTAAGGGTATGGAGGCTCATGTGTTTCTGGATGCTAATGAGAGTCCGTACAACGACCCGATAAACCGTTACCCTGACCCTTTGCAGGAAAAGGTTAAGGAACGTCTTTCGCCCATTAAGCAAGTAAGACCCTCACAGATATTCCTTGGGAATGGAAGTGACGAGGCTATAGACCTTGTGTACAGGGTTTTCTGCGAACCGGGAAAGGATAATGTGGTGGCTATCGCTCCTACATACGGTATGTATAAGGTCTGTGCCGACATCAACAACGTGGAGTACCGTCCTGTCCTCCTAGATGAACAATATCAGATGCAGGCACAGAAGTTGCTGGACGTTACGGATGCCAATACCAAGGTCATCTGGCTGTGCTCTCCCAACAATCCTACGGGAAATGAGTTGGACAAGAAGGAAATGCAGCGCCTGCTGCTGGAGTTCCCCGGTATCGTGGTGATAGACGAGGCATACTCTGACTTCTCTGGTCAGCAGCCCTTCCGTCATTTTCTGGACCGCTTTCCAAACCTGATTGTGCTGAATACCTTCAGCAAGGCGTGGGGATGTGCCAGCATCAGACTGGGAATGGCCTTTGCCAGCGAGGAGATTATCGGCCTCTTCAACAAAGTGAAATATCCTTACAACGTAAATAAACTGACGCAGGATAAAGCCTTGCAGATGATGGACGACTGGATGAAGGTAGATCAGTGGGTGAAGCAGATCAAGCGCGAGCGTGATCATATGATGCCAGCCCTGAGCGAACTGACCATCTGTAAGAAGATTCACCCCAGCGAGGCTAACTTTGTTCTTGTTGAAGTGTCAGATGCAAACGCTATATATAACTATCTGATTCACAAAGGCATCGTTGTTCGTAATAGAAACAAAGTACAGCTCTGTGGCAACTGCTTGCGCATCACCATCGGTACGCAGCAGGAGAACAATGAATTGCTGAGTGCACTACGTCAGTTTAATTAGTAAGAAGACATGAAGAGAGCATTGTTTATAGACCGTGACGGTACCATTCTGGTAGAGCCCGCCGACGAGCAGATAGATAGCTATGAGAAGTTTCAATTCGTGCCAGGTGTGATAGGCGCGTTGAAATTCCTTCGTGAGCATACTGATTATGAATTCGTGATGGTGAGCAACCAAGACGGACTGGGCACGGACAGTTATCCCGAGGAGGATTTCTGGCCCACACAGAACCTGATGCTGGATATCCTGAAAGGTGAGGGCGTGGAGTTCGATGCCATACACATCGACAGGAGTTTCCCAGAAGATAATCTGCCTACCCGTAAGCCTGGTACAGGTATGCTCAAAGAGTATATGGCGGGTGAGTACGACCTTTCTGCCTCATGGGTAATCGGCGACCGTCAGACGGATGCCAAGTTGGCCGAGAATCTGGGTTGTAAGAGCCTTATTCTGGGCGATGATATGAACTGGCAGAAGATAACAGAGCTACTCTTTGCCGGTGAGCGTACAGCAGAGATTGTACGTACCACCAAGGAAACAGATATTACCGTCCGTCTGAACCTTGACGGCAACGGAAAAAGCGATATACAAACAGGCTTGGGGTTCTTCGATCATATGTTGGAACAGATAGCCAAACATGGTATGATAGATCTGTACATCCGCTGTAACGGAGATTTGCAAGTGGATGAGCATCATACGATAGAAGATACTGCATTGGCCCTGGGTGAATGTATTCTGAAGGCTTTGGGTGACAAGCGCGGCATCGAACGCTACGGATACTGCCTGCCCATGGATGACTGTCTGTGTCAGGTTGCACTGGACTTTGGCGGTCGTCCTTGGTTGGTATGGGATGCTGAGTTCAAGAGAGAGAAAATAGGTGAGATGCCTACAGAGATGTTCCTGCATTTCTTCAAGAGTCTCTCGGACAGTGCCCGTATGAACCTGAACATTAAGGCTGAGGGTGAGAATGAGCACCACAAGATAGAAGGTATCTTTAAGGCCTTGGCTCGCAGCCTGCGTATGGCTGTAAGAAGAGATATCGGTCATTTCTATCTGCCTTCAAGCAAAGGAGTTCTGTGATTGAACATTTAAAATGAACCAAAGTCAGTATCCCTCTATACTATTACAGAAGGCTGTCACGGAGATTAGCCGTCTTCCTGGCATTGGCTCCAGAACAGCACTGCGTCTGGCGCTTCACTTGCTGAAGCTGGACCCTGTGGAGGTAGATGCTTTAGCTGACAGCATCAAGGAGATGCGGCATCATATCGGCTATTGCAAGGTATGCCACAACATCAGTGATACGGACGTCTGTGAAATCTGTGGCAACGAAGCACGCGACAAGGCTACAGTGTGTGTGGTGGAGAATGTACGTGATGTTATGGCTATAGAGGGAACCCTTCAATATAAGGGCGTCTATCATGTGCTGGGAGGTGTCATCAGTCCTATGGATGGTATCGGGCCGGCCGACTTACAGATAGACTCGTTGGTGGAGCGCGTAAAACAGGGTGGAGTGAATGAAGTGATACTGGCATTGAGTCCAACCATGGAAGGTGACACTACCAATTTCTATATCTACAGGAAACTGCAAGATACTGGCGTTAAGGTAACGGTCATTGCCCGTGGTGTGGCACAGAATGATGAACTGCAATATACTGACGAGGTAACGCTGGGTAGAGCTTTGGCTGGCAGAATACCTTTTAACAGTTAAGAACAATATGAACAAGAGGAAAATTTGGTTTTTTGTATTCATTGTGATTGAACTGCTCATAGCACTGCTGCTGGAGATGATAACGGACAGCAGGGGGCCGCTATTGGATGGTATAGCTGATGCACAGTTCCAATATGTATTTGGACTGATATGTGCACTGTCGGCTATTGTGTCGGCATTTATCGCCATAAAGAAGAAGCAGATGAACCCAATCCTCCGTATGGGTGTGTTAAAGAGCGGAGCAACAATGGTCTTGCTGGATTATTACTTCTTTTTCGATGCTAATCTGCTATATTTCCTGCCTGTGCTGGGTATAGCGCATATGTTTATTTGGCCTGCGTTAGAAGATCAAGAGGTTGGAAAAGTAACGGGTGAATGAAATTAAGCGTAGTCATAGTAAACTATAACGTCAAGTATCATCTGGAACAGTGTCTCAGAAGCGTACAGCGCGCTTCCGAAGGTCTGGAAGCTGATATCTGGGTTGTAGATAATGCATCCACGGATGGGAGCCTTGAGTATCTCGTCCCCCTCTTTCCTGATGTACATTTTATAGGCAACAAAGAGAATGTGGGATTCTCCAGAGCCAACAATCAGGCAATCCGTGAAAGCAAATCCGAATATGTATTGTTACTGAATCCTGACACCATTGTGGCTGAAGATACCCTGAAAGGGTGCATCGAATTCCTTGATGCTCATCCCAAAGTGGGAGCTACAGGTGTGAGAATGCTGAATGCTGACGGGACTTTTGCGCCTGAAAGCAGACGCGGTCTTCCCACTCCGTTTACCAGTTTCTGTAAGATGACGGGTTTGGCAAGTCTCTTTCCCAAAAGTAAGACTTTCGGCAAGTATTACATGAAGTATCTGGATGCTGATGAGGCCAATCCCATAGATATTATCTCTGGAGCTTTCAATATGCTCAGACGTAAGGCCTTGGATGAAGTGGGACTGCTGGACGAGGATTTCTTCATGTATGGAGAGGATATAGACCTGAGCTACCGTATGCTTTTAGGTGGATGGCAGAACTATTATCTTCCTTATAATATATTGCATTACAAGGGCGAGAGTACGCAGAAGAGTAGTTTCCGCTATGTGCACGTCTTCTATAATGCCATGCTTATCTTCTTTAACAAGCACTTTGGCAGGCGATATCTACTGATAGGGTATATTATCAGACTGGCTGTCATCTGCAGAGCCATGATGGATATGTTTATAAGGGTTGTTGACAGAATCCTCCCCAAAAGAGAGCTGGAGGAACTCTCATATATGCGTTTTGACTTGAGGAAGACTACCGTTACGGAGATGCTCCAAGCCTTAAGGAATCAGCAGCCAGACAACCGTTGCCTGATAGAAACAACTTCGTATGACGGTACCATGCTAATCAGACATAATGAGGTGGTTTCATTAAAGGACTGAATTATGCTAAAAGGTAAGAGAATTTTCCTGCGTGCAGCTGAGCCAGAAGATCTGGATCTGATGTACCTGATAGAGAACGACACACTTTTGTGGGCTGTAGGCAGAACAAATGTCCCTTATTCCAGATATGCTTTGCGCCAGTTTATCGAGCAGAACAGCAATGATATAAATACTGACGGGCAAGTACGACTGGTTATTGCCCTGAACGAAAACCGCAATGCAATTGGGTTCGTTGACCTGCAGAATTATGACCCGCGCCACCGTAGAGCCGAGGTGGGCATAGTCCTCCTTCCTGAATGGCAGCATCAAGGTTTGGCAAGCGAGGTGTTAGCTGTGCTGGAGCGTTATGCATCTAAGCATCTCTTTATACACCAACTTTATGCATTGGTCTCTGTCAACCATGTAGCAGCTCAGGCTTTATTCTCAAATGCAGGGTACAAAAATACTGCCACCCTTCAGCATTGGCTTAACAATGGAGAAGAGTGGCAGGATGTAATGATGTATCAGAAAATTCTTTAGTTAGCGCTTGTAAATTCGTCAAGGAATCTAATATCGTTCTCACTGAACATACGCAAGTCCTTAACCTGATATTTCAGGTTGGCAATACGTTCTATACCCATACCGAAGGCATAGCCTGTATATACGCTGCTGTCGATACCGTTTGCTTCCAAAACAGCGGGGTCAACCATTCCGCAGCCAAGAATCTCAAGCCAGCCGGAACCCTTACACATAGAGCAACCTTTTCCACCGCAGATGGTACAGCTAACGTCCATCTCTGCAGAAGGCTCTGTAAAGGGGAAGTAGCTGGGACGCAGACGAATCTTGGTGTCGGGACCGAAGAGTTCTTGAGCAAAGAGCAAGAGAACCTGCTTGAGGTCTGTAAAACTGACATTCTTGTCGATATACAAACCTTCTATCTGATGGAAGAAGCAGTGCGCACGGGCGCTCACAGCCTCGTTACGATACACACGTCCAGGGCACAAGATGCGGATGGGTGGCTGTGTCTTCTCCATAACACGAGACTGTACGCTGCTGGTGTGGCTGCGCAGAATGATGTCGGGATGTGACTCAACGAAGAATGTATCCTGCATATCTCGAGCTGGATGATCATCGGCAAAGTTCAGACTGCTATATACATGCCAGTCATCCTCAACCTCAGGTCCTTCTGCCAAGGTAAAGCCAAGACGGCTGAAAATATCAACAATCTCATTCTTTACAATGGTCAACGGATGACGTGTACCCAGTGAAATGGGGTAGGGAGTTCTGGTAAGGTCTATAGATGAGCCTGCATTCTGCTGAACTTCGGCAGCTTCCTTTAGTTCATTAATCTTATCTTGAACTGCAGTCTTCAGAACATTAAGTTTCTGGCCAATCTCACGCTTCTGTTCAGCGGGAACATTGCGAAAATCGTTCATCAGTGCTGTCAATACTCCTTTTTTACCAAGATATTTGATACGTAAAGCTTCTGCCTCATCAGCATTTTTAGCTGCTAAGGTAGCTACCTCTGACATCAATTTTTCTATCTTTTCTGTCATAATTACTTTCCTTTTCTGAAAATTCCATGCAAAGGTACATATTTATTATTGAAAATTGAAGGTAATGTAAAAAAATAAGTGTACTTTTGTGCAATTTTTAGACAAGTGTGTTTAAGATGGGTAAATTAGTTAAGGCAATAATGCCCTTGTATGTGGTAGTAACATTCTTTTCATGCCAAAATGGAAGGAGCTCTGATTCAGCCAAGGATGCCGATTCGACAGCCTTAGAGTCATCTGTTGTCGCAGATACATTAAGTGAGGTGGAGGAAGAAATTGAAGAGGCAGACGAGTCTGACAGGTTAGATACATCTTTTGATGACTTTATGTTTGCCTTTACGCATAGTGACCGTTTGATGAACAAACGAATAGAATGGCCACTTCCTTATATTGATGCCGAAGGACACCATCGAAATGTTACCTCCCTTAACAACAGTGCGGAATTCCGTTTTCTAAAGGGGGATTTTTTCACTGTGTTTTATGGAAACAAGCATCAGGTGGAGAGGCAGAAGCTGGAGCCCGAAGATTCCCTAGTGGTAGTGGAACGTATAGATTTGCTTGAAGAGAAGCTTAGAGACTTTGAATTCCAACTGATATCTGGTAAGTGGAAACTGACGTCTATGCGCGATGTCGTGTTTCACGAAAGCGATATATATGATTTCCTCACCTTTTATGCACGTTTCAGTTCAGACACATTGTATCAGCAGGCTCATGTAGAACAACCACTGAAGATTATGGTGCTCGACCCAGAAGAGGACGATGCATATATAGAGGGTACCATCAATTCCGAGCAGTGGAGATCGTTCTGTCCAGATGTCCCGGGAGGTGTAATCTCTAATATCAGATACGGAACGCAGAACTATAATTCAAAGCAGATGATTATGCAGAAGTCGGGCTCTGCCAATGGCTTCCAAGAGCTGTTCTTCTTTACAAAAGAAGATAATGAGTGGCATCTGACAAGATACGAGAATTAGTTAGAGGCAGACGTTAAAAGAGAAAAGATATAGGTCGTTTTTTTCGTTTATAGAATGGAGATACAGAGAAACTGTTCATTAAAGGAATATAATACGTTTGGTATTGATGTTGCTGCTCATCTTTTAGTGAAGTATGGCAGCGTAGATGAACTGTTGTCTTTCATGACACAATACCATAGTGAGATGAACCATCTGCCTCTGTTGCATATAGGCGGCGGGAGCAACCTCCTTTTCCTATCGGACTATCCTGGTGTTATACTTTTCTCAGAGATTAATGATATCAACGTCCTGTCTGAAGATGGAGATTCCGTCTTGGTTAGTGTAGGAGCTGGTGTTACGCATGACGACTTTGTCCAATATGCCATTCAGCATGGATGGTACGGACTGGAGAACCTCTCTCTTATTCCTGGTCAGGTGGGTTCATCGGCTGTTCAGAATATCGGCGCCTATGGCGTAGAGGCGGGAGATATGATAAAATCTGTTCAGACAATCTCACTTGAGGATGGAACCGGCAGAGTTTGGAACCACAATGAGCTTTATTATTCTTATAGGCATAGCATCTTCAAGGATGAGACTTACAGAGGCAAGTATGCTATCAGCTATGTGGTATTTCAACTGAAGAAACACTTTACGCCTTGTCTTAACTATGGCGGATTAAAGTCTTCTTTGCAGCAGAAGCAGATTTCAGAAGAAACGCTTACTGCTTCACAATTACGCGATGTTATCATAGAAACCCGCGAAAATAAACTGCCAGACCCCAAGGTAACAGGAAACGCGGGCAGTTTCTTTATGAACCCTATTGTAAGCGTGGATGTCCTGCATCAGATACAGGAACATTATCCGAATGCACCTTTTTATGAGGTAGATGCCGAGCATGTAAAGGTGCCTGCAGGATGGCTCATTGAGCAAAGTGGCTGGAAAGGAAAGGCATTAGGTCCTGCTGCTGTTCACGACAAACAGGCATTGGTGCTCGTTAACAAGGGCGGCGCTACGGGGAAGGATATTCTTGCGTTGTGTCAGGCCGTACAACAATCGGTATCTGAGAAATTTGGCATCCGTTTATCTCCGGAGGTTAACTTTATTGGCGAGGTATGAGAATCACATTCTTAGGAACGGGCACCAGTTGTGGCATACCCCAGATGGGATGTCATTGCACCGTTTGTACCAGCTCAGATCCTAAGGATAAAAGACTACGTTGTTCAGCTCTGGTACAAGACGGCAAGACCAACCTGCTGGTAGATTGTGGTCCTGATTTCCGCGAGCAAATGTTACGCATGGATTTCTGTGATTCCCTGGATGCTGTACTGATTACACATGAGCATTATGATCACGTAGGCGGAATAGATGATCTTCGCCCCTTCAGCTATATACACGATTTACCCATCTATGCTGATGCATATTCCTGTAAGCATTTACGTGAACGATTGCCTTATTGTTTTGTGGAGAATAAATATCCTGGTGTTCCTCAACTTAAACTCTGTGAGATAAAGGAAGGAGATAAGATGGAATTTGGCAATATCCCTGTTACTGCTCTGCAAGTCATTCATGGGAAATTGCCGATTCTTGGTTTTAGAATAGGAGATTTGGGCTATATAACAGATATGACTGATATTACTCCACGTAGCAGGGAGTTGCTAAAGGGTATAAAACTATTGGTGGTAAATGGATTGCGTCATGAACCTCATGCCACCCACCAGACAGTAGAAGAGGCCATTGAGTTCTCCAGGAGTATTTCTCCGAATCTTCCAACGTACATTATTCACATGAGTCATCACCTTGGACTGCATGCTACGGAAGACGCTTTATTGCCAAAGGGAATCCACCTTGCTTACGACGGGTTGGTGTTAGATTTCTAATCACCATTTCTTGATGAGTATGCTGGGATTGACTCTCAAGTAAAGTCCGAAGTTGAAATTCAACTCGCTATGCTTAGGCAGCCATGTCTGGTATGCTTCAGCCTGTGCTCCTACAACGTAATGTTTGGCTATGACATAGTGATAGTTGACTCTTGCCGAAAGGGTGTTGTTGCCCTCATAATTAGTTTGGTCTAATTGGCTTACGGTGTTATACAGCGGATTTCCGTATAAGCTGATAAAATGCTTGGGAGCATGCAGGTAGTTGGCGTTTATTCCCAGATGATTCCACAGATTAAAGTCCACCCCAGTATGAACGGCAAGCCCTGACTTGAATGGCCAGAGGTTGCCACTTTGCTGATAGGCTGCCAATATATTGATTTCTGCTCCTAGTGTTTTAAGAGTTTTCCTGTTAGCGTTCCATTTCATACCTACGCCCATGCTGGCATTGCTGATGGTTCGTACTTCTTTGGGAGTAACAATCTGTTCTCCTCCTCTGTGCTGTAATACCACCTGAATGGGAGAAAACCAGTGAATATTGCTTTCGGGTTTGTTGTATAGAACTTTCCAGTTCATGCCTACGGTGAAGGCTTCCTGATGCGTGTCCATCTCAAAGATGTAACTCTGCCAGTTCAGCCAGATATCAGCATGAAGATGCGGTCTGTCCCAGAGCAACTGAAATCCCATCTCAGGATCTTGTGAGATATTCAATTCTGGATTAAAAAGCGGTTCTATAAGTTGATGTTTTTGCCCACCATAGATATTTCCTAACACGATAGTCAGGTATTTGAATTGTGCCTTAGCCCTAACCCAAGGAAGCAGATGTGCGCCAGACTGGTATTGGTTACCTTTCCAAGTGGCTATATCGTGATAGGCATAGCATGGGTATTTGTTGGCTCCGTTAAAGATGAGTGCATGCAGGCCAACTTCCAAACCAATCTGTTTGATAGGGTTATATGTTAGTTTGGGTTGAATCCATAGGCCGGGAAGAGTGTAACCATTGGTAAGTACACCGCTATACTCGTTGTTGTGGAAGAAACTGAGATTGTCAATCTCGACACGTAACGACTTTACATCGGTAGAGTCAATACGGTATTCTGAGGTTGACAGATTATCCCACATGTCTTGTGCCATTATGTTATGGCACATAAACGATAACGTAAATATGATAAAGAGAAACCGTTTCACTTCTTAAGTCCTTTGTATGCCAGGTAGGCCACCACGAATATTCCTAAGGCTATCATCACAATCTTCACCTCGTTGCTGTATTCTGCAACTTTAGCATCTAACTGATCGTACGGAACGACACTGGCCATATAATAACCTATTGCTGCAAGGATGCTGTTCCATGCTGCTGCACCCAGGGATGTATATAGGATAAACTTGCTCAACTTCATTTTTGCCAGTCCTGCAGGGATACTGATAAGTTGTCTTACAGCAGGGACCAATCGTCCTACTAACGTTCCTATTGCTCCATGTTCATTGAAATACAGCTCGGCCTTTTCTACCTTAGCCTGATCTATGAGGCACATATTACCCAACCTGCTGTTAGCAAACTTGTAAACGAGGGGGCGTCCCAATGTATAGGCTAATCCATAATTGATGAGTGCACCTATAATAGCTCCAAGGGTAGCGCATACAACAACCAGAAAAACGTTCATTTCTCCGTTGGTGGCAGCCAGATAAGCTGCAGGTGGAACCACCACTTCACTTGGGAAGGGAATGAAACTGCTCTCTATGGCCATCAGAAGTGTGATAACCCAATAATTAAGGTGCTCAAGACACCACGCTATGAAAGGAATGTTCTCCATACTGATTGATTATACAAATTTTTTCCGAAAAGCTTTTTTATTGGTAAAGCGCCATTTTAACCATGCCAGTATGTCCCATATGGGAATAATGGAACAGAGGTAGGGGAGCGTAAAGTGGTAACTTTTAATATTAAGCTGTCGGGTTGTCTTGTTGAAAGTGATATCTCTGACTATATAGGTGCAGACATATAAAGCCATCAGGATTCCCATCACTATGCTATTCTGGTACCACATGATGCAGGAAATGATGGTAGATAATGTATATAGCATAGGGATCAGTATCTTTAGCGCATACCATGTTCTATACATGCATTTATATCTGGTGTGTCTGCGTGTTTCCATAAAGAACACCTCTTCCTGCATCCATGTATGAGGGAGAGGATTGTCCTGCAGAAGATGAGCTTTCTTGCTTACGGAAACGGCACAGTGTTGACAGGAGATGTTTTTGTTGACTAGAAGAGTGGCGGCACCGACTAGAAGCTTTGAGTCTGAAGAAAAGCCATTGTGACTAAAGAAAAATTCCTTCCTGTAAGCCAATATCGTATCATCAGCTCGATATGGATGATGTTTCTCTGCAAACGGAATCCATAACATTTGTTGCCACAAACGGAAGAACTGACGTTTCTTCATCAGCCAGTTGTTGCAGCATGCATATTTTGTCATTCCGATTATTGCATTCTTGCCTCGTATATCCGTATTCATGAAATTAGCAAGCCATTCGTTGCTTTCGGGAAAGCAGTTGGCTTGCGTGAAGATTACCCAATCTGTACAAGCGGTCTTTAGTCCTAATGTCATAGCCAGACGTTGCATGCTGATGTCGCGAGCAGAGGCAGGTATGGACGTGTGGCTGAGAAGGGGGTATTCCGCTTCCAGTTTTTCTAATAGTTTTAATGTACCATCAGAACTATGTATATCTATCACGATTACTTGAAAATCAGTAGGATATACTTGTTGGAGGAATAAGGGAAGGTGTTTTTCTAACTTGTCTACTTCTTCCTGTGCTAAAACTACGATGGCAACTTCAGGCAATGAATTGCAGTTGACTGCAAACTTTTCTTGCTCCTGGCAAATTTTCCCTAATCGTGAGTATTGTTTTAACAGCATTATGGTTAGATACCACAGTGCTGCTGTAATGCATAAAGATATTGCCTCCGTACCTAACATTATTTATAATATATCCTCTGATGTATATCCTTTGGGAAGACTTCTGCAATTGTACTGGCTGGCCATAATCTCTCCGTATGCTCCAGCCGAACGCAGTGCCAGCAAATCTCCACGTTTGGTGGCATTCATGCTGTAATCTTTGACAAATACGTCGCTGCTCTCACAGATAGGTCCTACTACGTCGTAGGTCTCCTCTGCTGCATTGCTGGTAAGGTTGTCTATCTTGTGGAATGCGTCATATAAGGCAGGGCGGAGTAAATCTGTCATACCTGCATCTACAATAGCGAACTGTTTGGTTGCAGCCTTCTTGATGTACAGACATTTGGTAATAAGAGAGCCACATTGGGCAACAACAGCTCGTCCCAACTCAAAGTGCAGATGCTGACCTGGACGCAGTTTCAGATGCTTGGCATATGTGTCAAAGTATGCCTTAAAATCTGGAATTGCTTTGCCGTCAGGATTGTCATAGGAGATTCCCAAGCCGCCTCCTACATTGATATTCTTGATGTTGCTGATGCCGTTCTTTTCTAGGCGATCCTGAAGTTCGTTGATACGATTGGCGAGGGCTACGAAGTTGTCCATTTCCAGAATCTGACTTCCAATGTGGAAATGAAGACCTACGAACTCCACATTCTTCATCTCGTTGGCCAGTCTAATTACCTTCTCCATGTCCTCCATGGCTATGCCGAATTTGTTCTCTGCCAGGCCTGTGGTAATATTGGCATGAGTATGCGCACCTACGTCCGGGTTGATGCGGAAGCTCACCTGAGCAACCTTCTGCATACCAGCAGCAATCTCATTAATAACCTCCAGTTCAGGGATACTCTCGACATTAAAGTATTGTATGCCAGCCTTCAGTCCCAGTTCTATCTCCCAATCGCTTTTTCCTACACCTGCGAACACAATTTCGGATGCAGGGAATCCAGCATTCAGACAAGCCTGAATCTCGCCACCGCTTACACAGTCAGCTCCGAACCCCGCTTTGGTAATATGGCTTAGCACTTTGGGGTTTGTACAAGCCTTTACGGCATAGTGTAGGTGATAGCCTTCATGCTTGTCGGTTTCATCTTTAATTGCTTGCAGAGTCCTGTCAAGCAGTTCCGTGTCGTAATAGTAGAATGGTGTCCTAATAGAGCGGAACTTCTCTAATAGGATTGTGTTATCCTTTAATAAATTTCCCATTGTGGTTTGAAATACAGTAGTTTGTTAATTATGAATTAAACAATGTGTCGCTTAATGCCTGCAGAGTACGCTTTTTATCCTCAGCCTTAACAAGGAAGGAAATGTTGTGGTTGGATCCACCATAGCTTATCATACGTACAGGTATATCTTTCAGAGCTTCGCATGCTTTAGACTCAAATCCTACGTTGTCAGAATCCAAGTCGCCAACTACACAGACAATAGTCATGTCATAATCCACGTTTACGGTACCATATTTTTTGAGCTCGTCTAAGATGTCTGCAAGATGACTGGAGTTGTCGATAGTCACAGATACGCCTACTTCGCTAGTACAAATCATATCCACGCTGGTCTTGTATGTCTCAAATATTTCAAACACCTTTCTCAGGAATCCGTAAGCTAACAACATACGGCTGCTGGTAATCTGAATACAAGTGTTGTTGTCGCGTGCAGCAACTGCCTTTATCTTTCCTTTTTGGAAATCGTTGTTGATGATTGTACCAGGAGCCTCTGGAGCCATTGTGTTCAGCAGGCGAACGGGAACGCCAGCAAATTTGGCAGGCTGAATACAGGTGGGGTGCAGAATCTTGGCACCGAAGTAGGCCAATTCGGCAGCTTCTTCAAAGTGCAATTGACGTACAGGTTCTGTATTTTCTACGATACGTGGGTCGTTGTTGTGCATACCGTCAATATCTGTCCAAATCTGAATCTCCTCAGCCTGTATAGCTGCACCTAACAGGCAGGCTGTATAGTCAGAACCGCCTCTGAGCAGGTTGTCAATCTCTCCGTATGCATTACGGCAAATGAAACCCTGAGTGATGTATATTTCATATCCTTCGTTCTCCTTGAGAACTGCATTGCTTTTTTCCTTTATATATAAGAAGTCCGGTTCTGCATTCTTATCTGTTCTTACCATGTCAAGCGCATTCAAAAGAATGGCCTTTATTCCACATTCTTTTAGGTAGTTTGTTACCATGTTGGTACTGATGACTTCACCTTGTGCCAGAACAACTTTCTCCTCGAATGAAGTAAAGTGTACTTTGGTGAAAGAACGCAGATAGTTGAACTCATCACGTATGAAGATTTCTGTCTCTTTCTTGTACTCGTCTGTCTTGTATAGCTCCTGTATGTGCTGCATGTATTTCTGCTCCAGTCTGTTGATGAGCGTGTTAGCACCTTCGGGATTCTTCTTATAAAGATAGTCTGATATTTCAACCAGTGTGTTTGTTGTGCCGGACATAGCAGATAACACAACCAACTTTGCTTCTCCGTCGGCTGTGATAAGTTGAGACACTTCTTGCATTCTTTGTGGGGTACCTACGGATGTACCACCAAATTTCAGTACTTTCATTTTGTTATATGGTTTTTTTATTTTATTAGTTCATTGTTCTGGCATTTGTAAACGGTTCCTGGAAAATAATCTATCCACTGCCAGTTGTGAGTGCTCATGATGATAGCCGTATGTTTCTGCCTGCGAATCTCATCTAGAAGAGCCAGAATCATTTCACCATTTTCTGCATCAAGGTTCCCTGTTGGTTCGTCTGCAAGTATTACCTTGGGATTGTTCAGTAGTGCGCGTGCTATACATACACGTTGTTGTTCGCCACCGCTCAGTTCGAAGATAAAGTTGTCTGCTTTCTCTTCCATCCTCACTTGCTTCAGCACATCTAAGATCCTTTCTTCGCGTTCAGCCTTTTTCTTCCAACCTGTTGCCTTTAGGACAAAGTTCAGATTTTCAAAGACAGTACGGTCTGTCAGAAGTTGGAAATCCTGAAAGACTATGCCCATCTCCCTACGCAACGCAGGCTGTTGCTTAGTTTTAAACTTGAGCATGTTGTAGCCCAAAACATTGGCCTCTTCCCCTTGGCAGGGAACTTCGGCATAGAAGGTTTTCAGAAGTGATGATTTTCCGCTTCCCACCTGTCCTACCAAATACACCATCTCGCCCTCTTCAACAGTTATGTTTACGTTTTTGAGGACTTGATGCTCGCCTTGGAATACGTTGATGTTTTTGTAGCTTAAAATCATATTTGTTTACCGTTTACTGTTTACCGTTGATTCGCTAATCGCTAACCGCTAAACCCTATTTTGAATTTTAAATCAATGCTTCTTCCAGCCTGGGTTGTGTCGTTCCATCAGTTCGGCTGCCATATCCTCTATGCGCAGGCCTTTGCTGGTCAGCAGTACTATTAGGTGGTATAGCATATCCGAACCTTCGTAGATCAGTCGGTCGTTGGTGCCGTTGGTAGCCTCGATAACCAGCTCCAGTGCCTCCTCGCCAACTTTCTGTGCCATACGATTCAGGCCGTCCTTAAACAGACTGGTTGTATAGCTTCCCTCAGGCATTTCCTTGTAACGCGTCTCTATGAAATCACTCAGTTCCGAGAGGAAGAGTAGGGGATTCTGCTCGTTCTTCTCGCCCCAGCAGGTATCTGTTCCTGTGTGGCAGGTAGGTCCGTCAGGATGAACGGTTATCAACAGGGTATCTTGGTCGCAGTCGTTCTTGATGTCTACCAAATGCAGATAGTTGCCGCTGGTCTCACCCTTTGTCCACAGACATTGTCTTGAGCGACTGTAGAAAGTCACCAGTCCTGTTTCCTTTGTTTTGTCGAATGCCTCTTGGTTCATGTATCCAAGCATCAGCACATTCTTTGTGGTTGCATCCTGAATGATGGCAGGTACCAATCCGCCACATTTCTGAAAGTCAATTTTCATAATCTTACGTTTATCTTTTCTGCTCTTAAATATTCTTTTA
>JAEEGL012819391.1_pt1 | contig 59196 bp, 61 predicted proteins | sample 9134231 | NCBI WGS metagenome assembly JAEEGL01 (sample SAMN16246548, study PRJNA631951) | gut metagenome | biome: gut microbiome; feature: rumen; material: fiber-attached | host: Bos | place: Iran: Karaj | collected 2018-10
CGTCAAGGAGTTCGAGAAGGCCATTCTGCTCCACATCATCGACGACTCGTGGAAGGAGAACCTGCGCCAGCTCGACGAACTGAAGCACTCTGTGCAGAACGCCAGCTACGAACAGAAGGACCCGCTGCTCATCTTCAAGCTCGAGTCGGCCAAGGTTTGGGACAACATGATCAACGAGATGTACAACCGCATCTGCTCCATCCTCACCCGTGCCCAGATTCCTGTCGTCGAGCATGTCCAGGAGGCAGCCCCTGAGCAGCACACCCAGCGCCAGCAGTACACCGAGTCGAAGCAGAACCTCGACCAGGAGCAGCTGACCGACCCCAACCAGCGTGCCGCCGCTCAGCAGGACACCCGTGCTCAGCAGCCCCGCAATCCGGTCATCAAGGATAAGCTCCCAGGCCGCAACGACCCCTGTCCCTGCGGCTCCGGCAAGAAGTTCAAACAGTGCCACGGACGAGGGCTGGTGTGATGAAGTGAGAAGTGAAAAGTGAGAAGTGAGAAGTACGCTTCTCACTTTTTCGCTCCTAAAATTTTTTTCTTCCAAAATAAAGTTGTACCTTTGCACCGAAAAAGGAGCGGGAACTACCGAAAGAAAAGACTCACCAAGAGCCTATTTCCGAATTTCAGTAGGATGAACTAATTCATCAAATTTCCCTAATCCGTTGGAATCTAAATCATTACTGCGTATGCATTACCCCATGCGCTGAGGAAGAGGAATGCAAAGCCCCTCCCCAAAAGCCCCTCCCCGACCCTCCCCCGTAGGGAGGGAGAGTTAAAGTTAGCATTAAGGTTCCCGTTAAGGTTCCCGTTTTCGTTTTCGTTTTCGTTATCGTTAAGGTTATCGTTAAGGTTATCGTTAAGGTTTTCGTTAAGGTTATCGTTAAAAATGTCTTGGTTTCTCCTCACCAGCCGTAATCCCAAGGTCTCTGAGCTCAGGCTGCAGTCTGAGAACAACGAGCGCAGGAAGCAAAACCTGCCGCCGCTCAGTTTTTTCGTACCCTATCAGTTCCTGCAGCGCCAGAAGCCCGACCGCCTGTCGCCGACTGCCGACCCGCATGCCACTGGTGAGCACAGCAACCAGATTCGTGCCGCCCTCCATCGCTACATCTTCGTCTGTGCCGACGAGGACGAGCTGGCAGCCACGCTGCGCAAGCCCTGGAACATCGCCGAACAGCGGCTGCAGTTCTTCCACGACCGTCAGGGCCGCCGCGTTACCATTCCCACCGACGAGATGGACGTATTCATGCAGGCATGTGCCGATGAGCGCCTGAATTTCGAGATCTTCCCCTCCCTCGACGAGGTGGAGATTGGCGAGGAGGTGCGACTCATCACCACCCCCTTCAGTGGCCGCAACGTCAAGATCCTGGCCAAGCGCCACACCAGCAAGGGCACCCGCCTCACCGTAGAGGTACAGCTCTTCAACACGCCCATCTCCGTCCGTCTCCACGACATCAAGGACGAAGACCTGCAATATACCAAGGTCGACGACCGCAAGCAGCAGTCGCGTGACAGCAAGCTCGTCACCAGCTTCCAACGCCAGCTCATCGACATCCTCAGCCGTCGTATCAACGACAAGGAGACCCCCGAGAGTCGCATAGCCGACGCTGCCACCCTCGACCACATCTATCATTTCCATGGTCATCAGTTCACCAGCGACCCGCTCCGCCGCCGTTTCCTGGCCATGATGCTTATCTGCGCCCATCTGCGCCACGACGCCGAGGCCACCACTACCCAGCTCCAGGCCGCCCAACAGGAGCTCGACCTCCTCAACACCCGTCCCGAGAGCCGTGCCGCCACCGACGTCCGCGCCTATCTCCACCTCGCCCTCTACCTCGCCACCGCCACCCCCCAATACCGCACTGCCGCCAAGCAGTACGTCCGCGACAACAACCCCCACTCCGAAGACCTCCGCCGCCTTCTCTCCCTGTTGTGTAGGCATGAGGCTTCAAAAATAACAGGATAGTCTGATTATCCACATATTATATATTTACTCAATGAAAGTAGTATTATTAGCAGGCGGTTTTGGAACTCGCATCAATGAAGAGTCCCAATACAAGCCTAAGCCGATGATTGAGATTGGCGGTATGCCGATTCTGTGGCATATTATGAAAGAGTATGCCTATTATGGCCATAATGAGTTTATTATCTGCGCTGGTTACCGGCAGGATTATATAAAAGATTGGTTTGCCAATTATTTTCTCCACAATAGTGATGTCTCCTTTGACTTTCGTAATGACAAAAACGAAATGACAGTACATGAGAGCCATTTAGAACATTGGAAGGTAACTATTGTAGACACTGGCTACAAAACTATGACGGGAGGACGTATCAAACGGATTCAAAATTATATTGGCAAAGAGCCATTTTTTATGACCTATGGTGATGGCGTTTGTGATGTCGACATCAACAAACTGCTAAAGTTTCACCAGATGCACGGAAAAATCGCCACACTGACAGCAGTTAAAATAGCACAAGAGAAAGGTGTTTTAAATATTGGTGGCGACAATGCAGTTAAATCATTCCGTGAAAAGAACCTGAATGATAGTGTCCCTATTAATGCAGGATACATGGTACTACAACCAGAGATATTTGATTACCTGACAGATGACAACTGCATATTTGAGAAAGAGCCCCTAATGAAACTTGTAGAAGAAGGACAACTGATGTCATATAGCCACACAGGTTTCTGGCAGTGTATGGACAATGTCCGTGAACGTGATATGCTCGAGAAGCTCTCGCAAGCAGGGATTGCTCCCTGGAAGAAATGGGAACGCGTTCTACCTAAACAATAATAAGAAACGATATGACAAAGAAAGAAAAATTAAAGAAGCAGATACTCGATTTAACCAGAGAGTATTATCAAGAAGTGCATGCTCCACAGCCAGCCTTTGAGGCCGGGAAGACACGTGTTAACTATGGTGGCCGATATTTTGATGACAAGGAAATGGTTAACCTTGTAGATGCTTCATTGGATTTCTGGCTGACAGCAGGTCCTTGGGCGCACAAATTTGAAACGCGTTTTGCAAAATGGCTGGGAGTAAGATATTGTTCTCTATGTAACTCTGGTTCATCAGCTAATCTGCTGGCTTTCTCTGCTTTGACGGCTCCCGAGTTAGGCATCCGTCAAATTAAACGTGGCGATGAGGTCATTACCGTAGCTGCTGGTTTCCCCACAACTGTCGCTTGTATCGTCCAATACGGTGCAGTACCTGTGTTTGTTGACATGAGCATAGAAGAAGGAAACATTGATACCAAACAGTTGGAAGAAGCAGTCTCCCCAAAGACGAAGGCGGTAATGGTAGCTCATAGTCTTGGCAATCCTTTCAATTTACAGGCTGTTGTTGACTTTTGCAGGAAGCACGATCTTTGGTTAGTGGAGGACAACTGTGATGCTCTCGGCTCTGAATACTATATTGATGGAGAATGGAAAAAGACAGGTACTATCGGTGATATTGGCACATCAAGTTTCTATCCTCCCCATCACATGACTATGGGTGAAGGCGGTGCTGTCTATACCAATAACCCAGAACTACACAAATATATAAATAGTTATCGTGACTGGGGAAGAGATTGTTGGTGTGTCGGTGGCGTAGACAACACCTGTGGATGCCGTTTCACTGGTCAGTTTGGCCAGTTACCCCAGGGGTATGATCATAAATACGTTTACAGTCATTTAGGCTACAACCTCAAAGCAACAGACCTTCAAGCTGCCATTGGCTGCGCACAGTTGGAGAAGTTAGACTTTATCGTTAAACGTCGTCGTGAGAATTATCAGACTATGTATGACGGATTGAAGGGTTCTTTCGGACTGTTGCTCCCCGAGCCTCAGAAAAACAGCAAACCCAGTTGGTTTGGTTTCTTCATTACCGTCAAGGAAGATGCCAGTTATACCCGCAATGAACTGACCTGCTATTTGGAAGAACACCAGATACAAACCCGTAACCTTTTTGCCGGGAACCTGCTGATGCATCCTGCCTTTGAGGAATATGTAGAAGGTAAGGACTACCGCGCCATTGGTGAACTGCCAATAACGACAAGCATTATGAAGAATAGTTTTTGGTTGGGCGTTTATCCCGGCATGACGACTGAGAAACTTCAGTATATGATCAAAACCATCAAAGATTTCGTTGCTTCCAAAGTTAAGTAACAATGATAGATATATTCAATAATTTTTATAAAGGCAAAAAGGTCCTTGTAACCGGACATACGGGTTTCAAGGGGAGCTGGTTATCTGTATGGCTTCACGAACTCGGCGCAGAGGTTGTAGGCGTAGGTCTAGAGCCCTACAGCGAGAAGGACAACTTTGTTCTTTCTGGTATCGGTAAGAAGATTAAGGCTGACATTCGTGCTGACATCCGCGATGGCGAGAAAATGAAGGAAATATTTGTCCAATATCAGCCGGAAATTGTTTTCCACCTTGCTGCACAGCCGTTGGTACGTCTCAGCTATGAAATTCCTGTAGAGACCTACCAGACTAATGTGATGGGAACCATCAACATTATGGAAGCAATCCGAGCAATTCAAACCGTAAAAGTGGGAGTGATGGTAACCACAGACAAATGTTACGACAACAAGGAGCAGATGCGAGGCTATAAAGAGGATGACCCCCTTGGGGGGTATGATCCCTATAGCTCCAGTAAAGGTGCATGTGAGATAGCAATCCAGAGTTGGAGACGCAGTTTTTTTAATCCTGAAGATTACGGGAAAAAACATCATGTCAGTTTGGCCAGTGTTCGCGCAGGCAATGTGATAGGCGGCGGAGATTGGGCAAAAGACCGTATTATCCCGGATTGCATCAAAGCTCTGGAATCCGGTAAGCCGATTGATATCCGCAACCCCAAGGCAGTACGACCATGGGAGCATGTTCTTGAGCCTTTAAGCGGTTATTTGCTTCTAGCACAGAAGATGTGGGAACATCCTACAAAGTATTGTGAAGGTTGGAATTTCGGCCCAGAAGAAGATTCTGTATCTACTGTTTGGGAGATGGTAACGAATCTGATTCGAATTTTTGGAATGGGTGAACTAAGAAATGCTTCAACCCCTAATGCTCTGCATGAGGCAAACTTGCTGTTGCTTGATATTAATAAGGCTAAGAAAAGACTTGGTTGGAAACCAAGATTGGACTTGAATCAGACCATAGATTTGGTTGCTGATTGGTATAAACGCTATAAGAGCGTAGATGTTTATAAGATTTGTGTGGAAGAGATAAACATTTTTGCTAACCGATGATAGTTGGGATAGTTAACCCCGTTGAAGAAATTGCTTCTAAGCTGAAATCTTCAGGGATAGATTTTGTTTCGCTTCTACGTTCTGATAATAACAAGAAGGAGGTAAAAGATCTCAATCCTGATGTTATTATTTGCAGAAACAGGGATGACATTTCACAGTTTATAGATGATTGCCCAAATCTTAAATTCATTTTTATTGTTGAGGTGGGCTTGGAAAGATTACCTTTTGAAAAGCTAATACGTCATAATGTTAGAGTAGCAAACACAAGCGGCATCAGTTCTGATGTTATGTCTAATTATGTTATGGCTTGTATTTTAGACCATGCGACCCATCTGCAAGAGGATTACGAAAACAAGCAAAGACATATTTGGAAGAAATACCAGTGTACAAATAGTTTGAAAGGCAAGACTTTACTTGTTGTAGGAGCAGGGAGGACTGGTTCAGCAATTGCAAAAAAGGCTAAGGCATTTGGCTTGAAAACAATAGGAATTGTAAGAAATAGAAGACAGATAGATTCTTTTGATGAGGTCGGTACTCTTCAGGAGATGGATGCATTTCTTTCCATGTCTGATTATGTGGTATGTGTAATGCCTTTAACACCGGCCACACATCATCTTTTTGACAAAAAAAGGTTTTCAAAAATGCGTCCAAATACAGTCTTTATCAATATATCCAGAGGAGGCTTGGTTAATGAACAAGACCTTTTGGAAACCATTGAAAGACAAGGTATTGAAAAGGTATATTTGGATGTGTTTGAAGTGGAGCCCCTTTCAGATAGCCATACTTTCTGGGATAATCCTAAGATTATTGTGACGCCACATCAATCAGGCAGGCTGATAGATTATATGGACAGGGCAATGAGTTTATTCATTAAGAACTATAAAGCCTTCTGTAAGGGAGATAAAATGCCTAACGAGGTGAATCTGGAACAGCGGTATTAAATATGCGGCAAAGAATTGAGTGGATAGATATAGCAAAAGGTTTGGGTATGCTGATAGTGATAGCAGGTCATACAGTATCATTACGTTATAGCTATCCACTATATGCATTTCATATGCCCCTGTTTTTTTTCCTATCAGGATTGGTGATGAAGGACAAAAAAGAATATTTCAAGGACTTTGTTCTTAATAAGACAAATGCTCTTTTAAGGCCATGGGTAATCATGCTGTTAATCAGCTTTCTTGTGTGTTGTATCATCCCTCAATGGCGTCAGGCTATATCTTTTCGGGCTATATTAGCAGACCTTTATACTTCAAATACTAATATTCTTCAGAATTCATCTCTGTGGTATTTGGTTTGCTACTTTTTTGTTCTTGTATTATTTTATCCCATCACCAGGGTAAAACGTACACCGTCGGTCATTGTTCTTTTCTTTGTACTGGCAGTTTCATTTTTATGGATGAAAACCATATTAGACAAGTCAACTCTACCATTTCATAGGTTACCATTTAAGATTGATTCAGCATTGGTCGCTTTAGTTTTCTTTTGCATTGCCAATTGGAACAAGGAGATAATCATGAAGTTCTTTTCGAATCATATAAATGGAATGCTGATACTATTGATTTCAGTACTTTCAGGTTGGCTATGTGTATTTAATGATTGGAGTAATATCAATTCTTTGGATTTTGGAAGATACAGATTACTTTATTATCCTATAGCGCTGTTAGGCATTTTGTCCATCTGTTTAATAAGTCAATGGATATCGAGTCTAAAGAGTACTGGTGTAAGGTATTTCTTTCAGTTTTACGGAAAGAACTCCTTGCTGATATTCGGTTTCCAGTCCCTATTTATACGACTTTATTTGTTGTTCTTTAACAACATACAGAGTTTGGAAATGCAATTGTACGGTGATAATCCCGTTATTCATCAAGCGGGGGCTTTTATCGTGGTCAGCTTTGTGTTGTCCCCGTCAATAGTTTTCTTATTTGAATTCCTCAGAAAGAAGAATATTAAAATCATATAGAAGTGAATAGAATACACATTCTTGACTGTACCCTTCGTGATGGAGGTTATGTCAATGATTGGAAATTTGGAGATGGCAATTCCAGGCAGATTGTGGATTATGTAACCCGTTCAGGCGTAGATTATGCAGAATTGGCTTTCATTCGTTTGTGCGACTATCAGAAAGACAAAATGGAATTCTCTAATATGGATCAAATAACAAGAATTTTCCGTCCATCGAGTTATCCTTTGGCAGCTATGGTAGAGATTGGTTATGGTTATCCTGTCGAAAATTTTCCTCTGCATTCCAAGGATACAGCTGACCTTATTCGCCTTGTAGTCTGGAAACGAATGATGAAAGAAAGTTATGAATATGCAAAATGTCTTATTGATAAGGGCTACCAGGTGGGAATACAGGCTACGCGTATTGAGCAGTATTCTTATGAAGAATTTAAAGAGTTTGTCAGATTCTTTTCAACTCTTCAGCCAACAGCAATATACATAGTTGACACATTTGGTCTTCTGACAAAAGATCGGCTATTGAAATATGCAGCTATTGCCGATGACAATATTGGTGATGGTATTTATGTTGGATATCATGCTCATAATAATATGCAACAGGCGGTAACTAACATGCATGCCATAATTGAGACCCAATGGAAACATGATATTATCCTTGATGCATCTATTATGGGCATTGGAAAAGGTGCGGGTAATCTGTGTCTGGAACTACTCGAAAAATATCTCAATGAGAATTATTCTGCTAATTATCAAGAGGAATACCTATATGAGTGTGCAGAGAAATATATCCAGCCTATTTTTACTAAAAAGCCATGGGGATATTCAATACCATATATGCTCTCTGCAAAATTCGAACGGAATCCATCTTATGTCCCATATTTGACAAAAGCAGGACTGACATTTACACAGATGTCAAAAGTCTTTCAATTGATGCGCGAAAGAGATGAAGGAATCCGCTACGACATAGGAATGTGTGACAGCTTAATTAAAGAAATATATCCGACATATGAGCCTAAGATCTGAAACGTTATCTGGAATGAAGTGGTCTGTTTTCGGTTCTTTTGGAAGCAGTGGTATTAACTTCATTCTAGGCATAGTATTGGCTCGACTCCTTACGCCAGCTGACTATGGAGTCGTTGGTATGACTGCCATTTTTTTTGCGTTGGCAGGACAATTTATAGATAGTGGTTTTAGTGAGGCTCTTATCCGGAAAAAAGACATGACTGATACAGATGCTTCAACCATGTTCTTTTTCAATCTAACTATAAGTTCATTATTTTGTATACTTTTTTGGTTTTTCTCAACAGATATTGCTAATTATCTGAACGCGCCAATTTTAGAGAACATCATAAAGGTTAGTGCTTTATCTCTTATTATAGGTGCCATGGGAAGTGTGCAAGGTGTTATTTTTACCCGAAATATTGATTTTAAGACCCCTTCGCTAATCTCTCTCCCTATTCAAATATTAGTTGGATGCATCGCTATTGTGTTAGCATATTTAGGGTTTGGCCCATGGGCTCTCGTAATACAAGGTTTCACTGGTACAGTACTAAATGTTTCTTTAAAATGGTACATATCAAAATGGCGTCCTAAGCTGGTGTTTTCTTGGAAGTCATTTCGTGAAATGATCGGATTTGGAGGAAATCTCACTTTAAATTCATTTCTTGATAAATTCTATTCAGATGGCCTTGCTATGGTAATTGGCAAATATTATACGCCATCACAATTAGGGTATTATGCGAAGGGACAGCATTTTTCAAAGATACCTACAACATCCTTGTATGCGATAGTTGGAAAAGTTACTTTTCCTGTTTTAGCAAAGATTCAAGATGAAGAAGAACGACTGATGAGTGCCTATAGTCGTATATTACGCATGCTGTCTCTCATAATATTCTTTTCAATGTTTATGATGGTAGCGTTGGCAAAGCCCCTGACCATACTTCTTTATTCAGAACGGTGGGCTCCATCCATTATCTTTGTACAGATATTTTGCTTTAGATATCTTATATATCATGTTCATGCTGTTAATTGGAACCTTTTGATGGTAAAAGGAAGGTCAGACTGGGCACTAAAAAAAGAACTAATCAATAAGCCAATTAATTTTTTGAGTGTTTTCATAGCTTTGCCATTTGGACCTGTTTGGATTGCCGTCGCTTGTATGCTTGCTTCCTGGAGTAACATAATTGTTAACACTTGGGTGGCAGGACATTTATTTAACTTCGGTCTCAAGAAACAATGTTCTGACTTTGTGCCATATCTGATAACAGCTTTATTATCGGGGACACCTTCTCTAATAATTGCTACCTTCTGCGATTTTCACCCATTAGTTACAATCATCTTATGTGGTTGCTTGTCATCCATCTTATATTTTGGGTATTACTATTTACGCAAAGATCCGATATTCTTTGAATTTGTCAGTCTGACTCCTCTAAAACGTTTTATCCCTCTCAAAACGACCAATGAATAGTACTCCACTTCTTTCTATCTGTATTCCGACATGGAATAGAGGTAAGTTTCTCGCATTGTCATTGGATTCAATTCAGGAGCAATTAAAAGATGTCAATATTTCTGAAGTTGAATTATTTGTCTCAGATAATGCTTCTGATGATAATACTGCTGAGATTGTTCAAGAGCGGATCAACTCTGGAATGCCTATTGTCTACAACCGTAACAACGAAAATATTGGTGCTGCAGGTAATTTTTATAAATGCATGCAATGGGCTTCGGGTAAGTATATATATATATTAGGCGATGATGACATTTTACATCCAGGATCTATAGCCTACATCTTAGATGTTTTGCGAGAAAAAGATTATGGTATCATTCATTTCTTCCAAGGACAAATTGAAAACTCAAATTTGTCAGAATTGGTTTATTCAGATATCGACAAGTTTTTGTGTAGTATATCATTTTGGATTACATTTGTAAGTGCCAATATTTTTCGCAAGGACATTGTAAAGCAGATTGATCCTGAACCATACAAAAAAACCCATTTCCTACAACTACCATTCTATATAACCTCAGCATTAAGTCAATCTCAAAATTTACTTGTATGCAAATCAATAATTGACACCCTTGATTTTGTGAATAATGGTGGTTACCATTATCACAAGGTATTTGTACAAAACTATTTGAATATATGGAGAGAATATCTTAACAAAAAACAAATAAAAAGAAGTACATATAAATTTCTAAAACGTGATATCTATTGTAAGCATGTTGATGAATTTAACTATCAACTTCTCATAAAACGTGTAAATATTATATCTGAAACAGAATCATATTTAAAAACTCGGCATGGTTACAAAATCAAAGGTGCCTGGAGAATTCTATTCAAATATTATGGTTCAGAATTATATTTTTACAAATCTCTTGCTAGGTATACGGTAAGGCATCTTAAAGAGAAAATGAAACATTAAGTAACGAAATAATGAAACCCAAAGTACGAGCAATTGCTTTTTATCTACCGCAATTTTTCCCAACACCAGAAAATGACAAATGGTGGCAGCCTGGCTTTACGGAGTGGACAAATGTCGGAAAAGCTAAGCCACTGTTCAAAGGGCATTATCAACCTAGAGTGCCTGCCGATTTAGGATATTATGATTTAAGAGTTCCAGAAACACGCGAAAAACAGGCTGCACTTGCACGTAATGCAGGTATCGAGGGGTTCTGTTACTGGCATTATTGGTTTGAGGGACGTAGACTTTTAGATCAAGTTTTTAAAGAGGTTGTTGAAACAGGGAAACCAGATTTTCCTTTCTGCTTGTGTTGGGCGAACCACTCATGGTATGCTAAAACCTGGGACCCAAACTCACCCGACAAAATGCTGATTGAACAAACATATGGAGGAGTCAAAGATTATACAGAGCACTTTTACGAATTGTTAGCGGCTTTTAAAGACAAAAGATATATAAAAGTTGATGGAAAACTTGTTTTTGGTATTTTTGATACTCATTTCAAGGATTTTTCAACATTCCGTAGTACTTGGAATCATTTAGCCAAAGAGAATGGTCTCGAAGGCTTTCATTTTTTTGGCTTGTGTCTTCAACCTTATATGATGACAGATGCCATTAATAACGGATTTGAGAATGTGGCCATGGGAACGATTATTGATGGCAGATATGAAATAGAACATGGCATTACCAGATGGGTAAAGGAGAAGATGAGAGACTATTTTCATAAGCCTTATGTCTTAGACTATAATCAATATGTTCATTATGCATTGAACTACTTTAATAATCATTATGAAGATAGTCCCCAAATGATACCTTGTATTGAATCTGGATATGACCATTCTCCTCGAAGCGGTTGGCGGGGTATCATTTATGACTCATTTACACCTGAAAAATGGGGCGTTCTGTCCAAGGAAATCATTAATTTGATTGCAAATAGCCAAACGCACCCAAATAAACTTTTGTTCATTAAAGCTTGGAATGAATGGGCCGAAGGGAATTATTTAGAGCCCGACCTTAAATATGGGACAAAATTCTTAGATGAATTTGCAAAAGCGATTTATGAATAGTGAAAGCGTTGTTAAAAGAAATAATAAAGACTTTTCGTGAGGTAATTTATTTGATAGAAGGTGTTCCTCGGGGTCTTGGATATATTATGATGATGCACCATGTCCTTCCAGAAGGAGCAAGTGGTATGCCTGTCGATAAAAAATTGAATATTACTCCAGCTAAGCTTGAATCATTTATAGAACAGGCTTCTTACAAATATGAATTTATTCATTTAGAACAAGTACCCGACAGAATAAAACATCCCACTAAAAAGAAATTCATGGTGTTTACATTTGACGATGGATTTCAGAGCGTATATATCAATGCTTTTGACATATTGAAAAAACATCATGTTCCATTTACGATATTTGTTTCAACAGGTTTTACAGGCATAAGATGCAATACCTATCAAGCAACAGGTCCTCATGAATTAGGTTTGTCAACCGAAGAACTGCTTGAGATAAATGCATGTCCTTTAGCTACAATAGGAGGTCATACGATTAATCATCCAAGACTCCCTTTATTATCTACTAGTAAAATCCATGAGGAAATATTTATCAACATTAATAATCTGAAAACCATATTAAATAAAACTATTAATACATTTGCTTATCCTTATGGATATTATGATAAGAATGTTCTAAATGTAATCCATGACTTAAGAGATGATTTGAAAGTTTGTGTATTGGCATCAGGAGGTGTTGTGTCAACAATGAGCAACAACTGTTTTCTATTACCTAGGCTCAACCTTGATGATGAAACATCCATTCATAAGTTGTCTCATTGGCGCAACACATATATGGGATTTCAATAAGAAATATGATTAGTGTTATTATACCTCTTTATAATAAGGAAAAAATAATAAATAAAACCTTACAGAGTGTCTTATTTCAGGATTTTAATAATTTTGAAATTGTCATTGTCGATGATGGCTCAACAGATGATAGTATAAAAGTCGTTAATAGCATTTGTGATGATAGGATTCATTTGATACGACAGAAGAATGGCGGCCCCGGAAAAGCGCGAAATACAGGAGTGGCCTATGCTAAAGGAGAATGGATCCTATTCTTAGATGCAGATGATGAATTGGCTGATGGAGCATTAAATAATTTGAATAAACTAGCGGAGGCTAATGCATATGCAAACATAATAGATGGCAGTTTCTGCGTAAGAACCACCACATCTAAAAAGGAAACAATATATTCAGAAGGGCTGTTCATCAATAACAATTACAAATCGTTCTTCTTCAGGGAGACGCTGCCAAGTACAGGACATACGCTGTTCAAGGCTGATCTTATAAGAAAATACCCATATAAAGAAAATATCCGAAGATATGAAGATGTGGAAATGATAATGCGAATTTTGAGAGACGCAAAAATTGTAACAACTTCAAAAATCACTTTCTACGTCAATTCTGATTTTTCTTCAGCGTCGACCGCGCGCAAGACAATTAAAGAAGACTTTTTAGGCCATTTGGATTTCAAGAACAAATCATTTTGGGAAAAAATGAGCTTGTATCAGTTTTACTTATGGGAGCGGAATCATTACCCTAAAGAAGTCAACAAACTTTATCCCACATTGCGATGGAGATATGATTTGCTTTTACTCAATAAGATTTTACACTTATTAAAAAATCATCATGTGCTGTAAAGACCATATAAAACACCTAATGCTATACCTCTACAATAAGCACAAAAACCGCCATCTCGTGCGTTTCCCTTACTCTGCCCAAATGTCTCACCGTTGTGAGTTTGAGGGCATGAACAAGATTGGAAAAAATGTTACGTTTTGTGGAAAGTTGGGGTACGGCTCATACGTTGGAACTGGAAGTAACATTGATGCAGATATTGGCCGCTATTCTTCTATTGGTCGACGAACAAGCCAAATAATTGTTAGTCATCCTTATAAGGAACCATTTGTTACTACATCGCCATTATTCTTTTCATTGAGGAAACAGGTTGGTATTACTTTTGCCAAAAGACAACTCACAAAAGAATATAAGTATTATGATGAAAAAAGAAAAATCGCTTTTCGTGTGGGGAATGACTGCTGGATAGGTTATGATGTGTGTTTTATTGGAGGAGTAAAAGTCGGTGATGGAGCTGTTGTACTTAGCCGTGCTATTGTTACGAAAGACGTTCCGCCTTATGCCATTGTTGGCGGCATACCAGCCAAAGTGATTGGCTATCGATATGATGAGGATACCATTAAACTCTTACAAAAAGTGCAGTGGTGGAATAAAGATATTGAATGGCTAAAAGAACATGCCGACTTACTTTGTAACATGGAAAAGTTTAAACATTACTGTCTAAATAATGACATTGCCTAACTTTTGCCAAAATATTCATTGAGTGTTTTTAAGTAAATGATCAACTATTTTAAAATTAAGATCTACCGTCTTTACAACCGCTGGTATTTTCGTAGAAAAGGAATTGTGTTTGGAAATAACATGATGGCATACAACAAAGTGTATTTGACGGGTTACTATCGAAGCGGGAGTGGAACTATTACTATAGGCAACAATTTCCATCTGACGAGTGGCGATGGTATCAACCCTATTTCTCGTAATATCCGAGCTTGTATTCATCTTGGGTCTCCAAAAGCAATTATAACAATAGGCGACCAAGTTGGTATGAGTTCTCCCTGCATAAGAATTCAAGAAAAACTAACCATTGGCAACCACGTTAACATCGGTGGTAACTGCACAATATATGATACTGATGCTCATCCTATTGACTACATGTCACGACGTGGAGGGAAGATTATCAATCTAAATGACCCAAATACAACGGTTCAATGTGCCCCTGTCACTATCGAGGATGATGTATGGATTGGTGCCAATTGCATCATCTTAAAGGGAGTCACAATAGGAGCACGCAGCGTCATAGGCGCAGGCAGCGTAGTAACAAAGAGCATTCCTGCAGACTGCATAGCTGCAGGAAATCCGTGTAAAGTAATAAAAAGCCTCTCCCCTGCCCTCCCCCGTAGGGAGGGAGATTTCAACGAGGATTAGCAAGAAATAATTGCAAAAATGAACAAATACGACTATCTAATTGTTGGCTCCGGCCTCTTCGGAGCAACATTCGCTTATAAAGCAAGGAAGGCAGGGAAGCGGTGCTTAGTGATTGATAGGAGGCCACACTTAGGGGGGAATGTGTATTGTGAGGATGTGAACTCTATTCATGTCCACCAGTACGGGGCGCACATTTTCCATACGTCGAATAAGGAGGTGTGGGACTTCGTGAACTCACTCGTGCCGTTCAACCGCTATACGAACTCGCCCATCGCGAACTACCATGGTGTGCTGTATAACCTGCCCTTTAACATGAACACGTTTAATCGGCTCTGGGGCGTCAAGACGCCGGAAGAGGCGAAACGTAAGTTAGAGGAACAACGGGCAGAGGCCGTTGCGGCACTGGCTGGTCGCGAGCCTGCCAACCTTGAGGAACAAGCGCTCACACTGGTCGGCAAGGATGTTTTTGAAAAGCTGATCAAGGAATACACTGAGAAACAATGGGGACGGAAATGTACGGAACTGCCTGCCTTCATCATCAAGCGCCTCCCCGTTCGCCTGACTTACGACAACAACTATTTCAACGATAAGTACCAAGGCATTCCGATTGGTGGCTATAATAAATTGATAGAGGGGTTGCTGGAGGGAGTTGATACGAAGACAAACACAGACTTCTTCCATTCGGAATTCTCCGAATGGAAGAAGTGGTCTGAGAAGTTGGTATATACAGGTCCTCTTGACGAGTATTTCAACTTTAAACTTGGAAAGTTGGACTGGCGCACTGTCACGTTCAAGACACGCGTGGAGAACATACCGAACTTCCAGGGGAATGCGGTGGTGAACTACACGTCGCACGATGTGCCCTACACCCGTGTCATCGAGCACAAGCACTTCGAGATGTTCGGCCAGGAGGTCTACGACTGTCCCTTCACCGTCATCAGCGAGGAGTACTCGACGGAATACCGTGAGGGCATGGAACCTTACTACCCCGTGAACGACGAGCGTAACAACGCCCTCGCCGATGCCTATCGTGAATTAGCCGCCCGTGAGGAGAATGTCATCTTCGGTGGACGCCTCGCCCAGTACCGCTACTACGACATGGCACCGATCATCGAACAGGTTCTGTCTCTTTTTTAGCACACAGATCTCACAGATTCCACAGACATTTTTTAGCACACAGATCTCACAGATCCCACAGATTATTATAAGAGTTGAGAGGCCAAAAGTGAAAAATGATAGATTAAAAATCTGTGAGATCTGTGAGATCTGTGTGACCTAATACTCAATCCGTGAGATTCGTGAGATCTGTGTGACCTAATACTCAATCCGTGAGAGCGGAATACTCCTTCTGGGCATCGAAGCACGGACAGTCCTTACGGACGTTGGGGAGGTCGTGATGACCGAGGATGACTGCATCGGGGTAGTCGGTCTTCAACGACTTCAACAGGTGCCACATGGCAGCCTTCTGGGCTTCAGTCCGCGTATCGGCGGGACGGCCGTCGGCGGTGAGACCGCCCTCATAGCAGACACCGATGGAGTGCTGGTTGTAGTGGCGGGCATGTATACCTGGCAGATTCTCATGACGTGTCTGGTACACCTGACCATCGCGGGTGACATAATAGTGGTAGCCGGTGAAGCCGAAACGAGCCTGGTGGCAGGCGATGAGCGACGTGACGGGGAACGGCCGGTTCTCGCGAGTCGCTGAACAGTGAATAACAATCAAATCAATTTTACGCATAATTCACACTGATATTATTAATTTATTATAGGTCACACAGATCTCTCAGATCTCACAGATGATAGTTGAAAAGCAACACTATGACTGACAACGAGATAACATATCAGATAAGAGGTGCGGTCTTCGACGTTTATAATACACTTGGACCGGGACTTCTTGAGTCTGTTTACGAGGAGGCTCTTGTCTTTGAACTTGAACAGCGTGGACTGAAGGTTGAACGGCAGAAGCTGGTGCCTATCAATTATAAGGGTAACGTCCTAAAGACCGAGCTCCGTCTTGACCTGTTGGTCGAAAATCAGATTATCATCGAACTAAAGTCTGTAGAGGAGATGAAACCCGTGTTCTATAAGCAGACCAGGACTTATCTCAAACTGATGAACAAGCATCTGGGCTTACTTGTCAATTTTGGCGAGAAAGACATGCACGAAGGAATCCATCGTATCATACTCTAAATCTGAGGGATCCGTGAGATCTGTGTGCCCATAATTATAACAAAAAGCATCTGTGAGATCCGTGAGATCTGTGTGCCCAAAATTATAACATAAAGCATCTGTGAGATCCGTGAGATCTGTGTGCCCAAAATTATAACATAAAGCATCTGTGAGATCTGTGAGATCTGTGTGCCCAAAATTATAACATAAAGCATCTGTGAGATCTGTGAGATCTGTGTGGCAATTCATACAGCTCTGTGTGAGGAACGAGCTGACGACAGCCGTTAGGACGGTGATGACAAACTGAATAACAGTTTTCCAGGTCTTGAATGATTTTATCATAAATCAGGATTTAAAGCCCCACCCCGGCCCTCCCCCGTAGGGAGGGAGGGAAAGAGTGAGATGGTTTTCGTTTACGTTATTAACCGTTATCGTTTTGGTTTTCGTTATCCTCCCCGTCCTTCTTCTTCGACTCGACGAGATCCTGGGCATTGAGGAACGAGGCCTTCTTCTTCAGCGTCTTCGACGACAGATCGTTGACATCCTGGCGGCTCGGGGCAAAGCGCAGGTACAGACCCTTGACATTCTGGCCGACATTGAAGTTCTCCTCTGTGTCACTGGCGGTGCACTTGGCTGAGAGGTAGAAGGTTCCGAGCTCACCGAACTGCACCTTCTTGCCCTCGAGGAGCTGTTCGAGGATACACGACTGCAGCTTGTTGGCAACACCGAGGCAGACATCCTCGCCATAGACGGAGTTGTGCTCCGACATATGCTTGCAGAGTTCCTGATAGGTCATCGTCTTGGTGGGTACCAGACGGGCGTAGAACTGGCCATAGGTCTTCGAGGCCGTGTTCATGTTCTTGTACGTTTTGTAAATGACTGGCATAATTTTGAAGTGAAAAGTGGAAAGTGAAAAGTGAAGTGAAAAGTGAAAAGTTATCGTTGACGTTTTCGTTTTCGTTATCGTTTTCGTTATCTTGACACTGCAAAGATACTACAATCTGAAAGTGCACTTTATACTTCGCACGGTTTCCGTGAGATTGCGAGTGATAATATAGATTACTTCATAAAGAAGCAATATTTGACACAAAAAAAGAATCATTGTTTATGAGTGAGATAGCACAGAACACTGCAAACGAGCCTTCAATATCATACGGCACCAATTCCTACATGGATGTGATGAGCCTCATTCACTCTATGCCTATTAGCCGTAAGGTTAAGCGGCAGGTGGCTATACGACTGGTGAAGGAGGTGTCAGAACCCGCTTTAGCTGATGCATTTGACAGATTGGAGGAATTGGGCCAACTAAAGGAGAATTGGGATGGCGAGGGTGCCTTGCCTGTATCTCCCAGTGTAATGAAGAATATGAAGGATGTCCTGCTCATTTCTGATAATGAAGATTGGGAAAACTGGATGTTTGGACCTGAAGTTAATGCCACTATTGGTCTACAGTCTAAACTATCTCAAGCTTGTGTCAGTCTTGGGGCAAAGGAGTTTTCCTATTATGTACGTAAAAATGGTGAACGAATAGCAGCAAGCCATGTCGATTTCAGTCCAACGGTTTTCTTGAACACATTAAGAGAGATAGGATGATGATCAATTGTTCTGCATTGATAACAGATTCCGAAAATGTAGCAAGAATACTTCACCGCAACTGGGTGGTCGATGGTATCCTTCAACATTATGCCTTTGTGTTAAAACGCAAAGAATCATACATATCAGTCAACCGCCCAGCAGTCTCGTCATATGATGCGGACATCGCTTCCTTTATTGAAAACCACCCAGACTTCTATACCAATGAAGATAAAACCGAATACTCTCGGGCTTTGGTAAATGTAGGAGAAATCAGAAAGATCGGAGTTGTCATTAATGGCATCAATCTGAACATTGACGTAGAAGTGGAACCACGTGTTGTGCATACCAACTCCCATGCAGGCATATTCACCCGTTATGAGGGAGAGAACATCAAGACTGACGATACTCTCTACATTAAGCCCCTCGACGAAGAGGTTTCTTCAGATGAGATTCTCCTTGAAGTGCGTTCGCGCCTTCTCGAGCTTGCACAGTTAGAACGTTGCAAATTGAATGTTTAAAACGCAAAAAATCACACTTCGATAGCTAATCGTTCGGCAATCAGCAGGACAGCCTTCGGCGGCAGCAATTTGTCATTAGGATTAACACCAATCGCCTCCAGTTCCTTGCGGAACGGACGGCACCATTTGGCCAGCGTTGTAACGCTGCACCCAGCCCTATCGGCCAGCTGTTGTTTTGACATTGCTTTCATTTTCTAGACGGTTAGATATTTTGAGACGGATAGACGGGTAGAGGTTTTGAGACGGATAGACGGGTAGATGAGTTTGCACTGGAATCTGAGGTCGAACGAGTGTTGAAATCGAAAATAGATAATCGTAAATCGTAAATGTAATTGGCGCCGCCAAACGGGGTGAATGGCGCCGCCAAACGGGGTGAATGGCGCCGCCAAACCACTCGTCACTAAACACTCAACACCCATCATTGCAAGCAAAGCGACCCGACTTTTTTATAAATCAGTGGGATCTGTGAGATCTGTGTGACCCTCACTAAACACTAAACATATAATCCACAAGGTCAATCTTCCGCGCTTTCTGCTCCGGCGTCGCCTTTAACTCCAGCAGTGGACTGACCGTACATCGAATACCGTAGGCCCGCCGCGCCTCCTGCGCCACATCATACCACAGCTTGTAAGACTCGTGATGCTCATCGGTGTCGGGAAACAGCACCACACGATAGTGACGGAGTGGAAAAAGCTTCACCGCCGTCAGCTCATGCAGACCGCCGCTCGCTAACCACAGATACTCAGGAAACAACTCCGACATGATTACCGCCGTCTTCTCGGATTCCACAACCGCAACTCTTCTAACGCTAACGTTAACGCTAACGCTAACATCATCTCCCACGTTCCCGTAATCGTTCTTCGCAAGCGAAGCGTCTCCTAGCGTCGCCGAGCGAAAGTTAAGGTTAAGGTTAAGGTTAAGGTTATCGTTAAGGTTATCGTTAAGGTTATCGTTCCCGTTCACCAAATGCGTACCGAACAAGCAGTGCACCGACGGAATGTCGAGATCCTGACAACCGTAGTGCCGCTTCAGCAGGTGACTGACCCAGTTCGGGTGCCGCTGATGGTCACGGTGACAGTCGGGGCGGTAGTACATGATCTTGCCGTCGAAGACATATCCCAGCTGGTCAATCTGCCAGAAGATGACACCGCCGTCGCGACTACAGCCCAGTCGGTAGCGCTGCACCGCCCGCTCCATCTGTTCCTGGGTGAGATAGCCGCAGCTAACCACCGCCTTGCTGAACGTACTCTCCGCCGACAGCCGTCGCTGCCACATCGGTCGCTGGTCCCGAACCCGTCGTACCGTCTTAAAAGACGGAGTCAATATATCACTCATTTTCATGTGAAATACTTTGTGGTCGACCTAAAGGCCCCAAAAACATCTGTGAGATCTGTGAGATCTGTGTGACATGATTCTGTGAGATCTGTGTGACATGATTCTGTGAGATCTGTGTGACATGATTCTGTGGGATCTGTGAGATCTGTGTGACATGATTCTGTGGGATCTGTGAGATCTGTGTGACATGATTCTGTAAGGTCCGTGTGACGCCTCAGCATCCCCTCTTCCTATCGCCCACCCTCTTTAGAGAGGGGTGGGCATAGAAGAGAGGGGGATGCTTCAGGTCATGACGACCACGATGCGCCCGTTGCGGTCCATCGTCGTCTTGACAACCCGCTGTTCCAACGCCATGCTCAAGATTTTCTCGTAGTATTTCGGCTGCAGGATATTTGCCTTCTCCATGACCGCTCGCCTCAGGTCGTCACGGTCGACAGAGGCCCGCGAGTCTATCGCGTCGGCAAACAGTCTGGTCAGGTCCCACTCCCACGGTTTCCGTGCATCGTCAGCATGACGGATAATATACTGCTGATTGAACGTTGCCACCTTCTCTGACGACACCTGATAGGCCTCTGGCTTGTTGGTCAAGAATTTGCCCTGCTCATCCCTCGGCTGAATGTTAGGTTTTTTCACAGTCTTCGGAAGTCCCTCGTCATCCAGGCTATAATAGAGCGTCAGGTCAATATCCTGCTTACGCGTCAACGTCTGCTCGACAGAGAAGATCTTCGTGTTGTAGACACGCTCACAGTAGAACACTTCGAACGACTTATGCAGCAGTTCCGTGCCTAACCAGCCGCGCAGGTTGCGCTTCTCGCCCGACCTGTTCAGATGGATGACCACCGAGATATTACAGTTGTATTCACTGGCCAGCTGCATCAGCTGGTCGATGACCTCCACCGAGGCTTCACCGTCGTTGATGCTCGGCAACAGGTCGCTGATGTTATCGACAATCACCAGGTCGGGCCGATAGGCCGCAATGCCCGTCACCAGCATCTCCAACCGCTCCTGACAGCTGCACGACCTGACGTTAAACACGAAATAGTTCTCTTCCGGAAAGGGCTCGGCAGTGACCATCTTCGCCACCCGGTTTTTCAAGATATTTCGCGTTGACTCCCTGCTCTGTTCGGTGTCGTACCACAGCACTCGGAGCGGCTGCTCGCGGATGCGCTCCAGCTCCAGTGTCTGGCGCTCGGCACAGCAGGCCAAGAGCATCGACGAGAAGAACGTCTTTCCACATTTCTCCAAGCCGGTGATTGTCGTCAGGTCGCGGCGCGGGAAGCAGGGCGTACCGAACATTCGAAACAGAAACTCCTCCTCGGGCACGTCAGTCCCGGTAGTGATACGGAAGTCGTCGAGCTTCAGCAGCTCGGGCGTGATGGCAGAAGCCTCCTCAGTCGTGGTAAGCTCCTTCTCAATAAGGGTCATTTGTTCGTTCATAATTTTTTAGACTTTACATTTATATTTCCTGTGAGCAAGAAGGAGATACTGGTAGCAGAACTATTCTACATTACCTCCTCATCTCCTTACTCCTCATCTCCTTACTCAACTTAAGTTGAGCTACTCTTTCTGCCAACAAAGATACGAAAAGGCCCGAAACCGACCGTACAGCCTAAAGGTGTACGATTTTCAGACATAGCAAACATTATTAACTCAAAATAACAAACAAAATGAACAATTCAGACAAGAAACTCGCCGTCCTGGGCAACTTCATCGACAAGACGCGCTGTCGCCTGGACATCACTAAGGACCTCCTTTGTGCCGAGATCAAGTGCAGCAAGAGCACCTACCAAAAAGTCTAAACAGGTCAAACCGTTAACATCATCCTCTACAACCGCGTGCTCTCCTACCTGCGAGCGGAGGCCCCGCTCCAAGTGCAACAGGAGATCGACCAAGCCATCCTCCACTTCTTCACCACCCCCGCCGACAGAACGTGGTGATTGCGGTAATACAACTATCTGTGAGATCTGTGTGAGAATAAATTGGTCGGCCTGCCGGCCTCAAAATTAAAGCTAAAATTGATCTAAAAATCTAAGTAAACAATTCATAAATCTCACACAGATTCCCCAGATCCCACAGATTAAAAATGTCACACAGATCTCACAGATCCCACAGATGTTGTGAGACCAGTTGCCCTTTAGTAGTCGCCGCGTAGCTCTACATTAGCATCCGTGAGATCTGTATGACCTGGCAATTAAAATCTGTGAGATCTGTGAGATCTGTGTGACCTAAAGAAAATCTGTGAGATCTGTGAGATCTGTGTGACCTTCACTAAACACTCAACACCCTTCTTTGCAAGCAATATCCTAAAAACCTGTGAGTATGTTTACATTATTAGAACTCCCCTACAAGCCAGAGGCATTAAAACCTGTGATCAGTGCACAGACCCTGGCCTTTCATCATGGCAAGCACCTGCAAGCCTACGTCGACAACCTCAACAAGCTCCTGTCCGGCACCGACTTTGTCGGCATGCCACTGGAGGAGATTGTGAAAACAGCCCCTGCCGGACCTGTCTTCAACAACGCCGGTCAGATACTCAACCACGAGCTGTATTTCCAGCAGTTCCGTGCGGCCGACGAAGCAGCCCACGAGCCTACCGGCGCTCTCGCCGCACAGATCACCAAGCAGTGGGGCAGCCTCGATGCCTTCAAGGCCGACTTCGAGGCGAAGGGTGCAGGACTCTTCGGCTCCGGCTGGGTCTGGCTCTCAGCCGACACCGACGGCTCCCTCGTCATCACCCAGGAGCCAGGAGCCTCCTGCCCAGTAACGAAGGGTCTGAAGCCCCTCCTCACCTTCGACGTCTGGGAGCACGCCTACTACTTAGACTACCAGAACCGTCGTCCCGCCCACCTCTCCGCCCTCTGGTCCATCGTCGACTGGAAAATCATCGAAGAAAGATTTGGATAAATCTCACACAGATCCCTCAGATCCCACAGATTTTAAAAAAGTCACACAGATCTCACAGATCCCACAGTTTTTTTGCGACCTCTTTCCTTTCCGCAATCACCGCTTAACTCCCCATTTGAATCTGTGAGGTCTGTGTGACAGAACACAACAATCTGTGAGATCTGTGAGATCTGTGTGACCCTCCACCCTTCACCCTTCACCCTTCACCCTTCACCCTTCACCCTTCACCCTTCACTCCCATGCCCCTCTCCCCCCTTCTCTTCGAACCGAACCTCCACGCCGTCGTCTGGGGCGGCCACCAGCTGCGCCCCTACAAAGGGCTGGAGCCCACCGCAGAGCCCATCGGCGAAAGCTGGGAGGTGAGTGCCGTGCCCTCGAGTCCCAGCATCATCAGCAACGGGGAGTGGAAAGGACGCGACCTGAACGCCGTCATTGCCGAACATCCGGAGGAGATTCTCGGCAAGGCCGTCAACGAGAAATTCGGCGGGAAGCTGCCCCTGCTGGTGAAGTTCATCGATGCCGAAAGAGACCTGAGCATCCAGGTACACCCCAACGACGAGATGGCCCGACGCGAACACGGCAAGATGGGCAAGAGTGAGATGTGGTATATCATCAAGGCCGAGGAGGGCAGCCACCTCTATGCGGGGTTCCGGCAAGAGATCACACCCTACGAATACCAGCACCGCGTCGCCGACGGCACCATCACCGACGTCCTGGCCGACCACAAGGTCAAAGCCGGTGATGTCTTCTACCTTCCTGCCGGACGCGTCCATGCCATCTGTGGCGGCATTCTGCTCGCCGAGGTGCAGCAGTCGAGTGATGTCACCTACCGCATCTACGACTACAACCGTCCCGGCATGGACGGCAAGCCGCGCGAACTGCATACCGAGTTAGCCGCCAAGGCCCTCGACTACCATGTAGAGAAGAACTACCGCACGGAGTATGCCGACACCGACAACAGGGCCGTCCAGATCATCGACACCCCCTATTTCGATGTGCGTGTGATGGAACTGTCGCAGCCGTTCCACCGCAACCTCATCAAGTACGACAGCTTCGTCATCTCCATGTGTCTTCAAGGCGACTGCACGCTCCGCGTGCGCAGCACAGGCGAAGAGATCCTGCTCCGGGAAGGCTACAGCACCCTCATCCCCGCCGCCATCGCCGATTACGACGTCACCCCCCTGCACACCAGAACCCGCCTCCTCGATGCTTTCATCGACAACAAGAACCGGAGCCTCACCTCCAAGGTCACCCGCTTCCTGCACATCACCAAGCAATAGCTCTACACCCTACCATCTCAGTCCTTTCATGTGTTAAAAAGCGCAAATATTGTACATATATGGAAATAAAGTTGTATCTTTGCTATCGAATAACGATTCTGACAAGCGGATTTTCCAATATATAAAAGATTGAGTATGAAATGTTTTACCACATATAATGACGAAAAGGGCCAACATCGAATCAATCCGGGGTTGCTATGGGAGTATCGCATGGATGGTTTCAACTGGCAGAAGTCTCGAAAGACTGTGGCAGAGCGGGTAATTTCCATGGGTCGGTTATCTGATTGGTATGCAGCCTTCGACTTGTATGGCGGCATCCGTGGTTTCCGCAAAATAGCCCGTGATGAAGTAGTAGATATTTCACCACGTGATTTGAATTTTATGTGCCTGGCACTGAATATAGATAAAACACACACCAAATGCTACAAACAGCTACAGTTAAGGAAAGCACACTTAGGCTTTTAAGGAAGTTGCAGGCTGAACCACTGTTATCCCGCTCCTATCTTGTGGGAGGAACAGCTCTGAGCCTACAAATTGGTCATCGTGAGAGTGAAGATTTAGTTTTATTCAGTGTCGAACCACTCGATTTCCTTTCGGTGCAGAATCTTCTAACTGACAAATATGGTTTTGTTCCGTCAGTTATTGCCGAGAATACGCTCATAGGATTCATTCAAGGCATAAAGATTGATGTCATCTACCATCCATTCCCGTGGTTGGAGGGTGCTATAGAGGAAGACGGACTACGCATAGCTACTAAGGCTGATATTGCTGCGATGAAAATGCATGCAATCATCAATTCTGGAAAGCGGCCTAAAGATTTTGTGGATGTTGCATTCCTGTCGATGCATTATTCATATAATGGAATCAAACGTCTGCTACTGAGACGATACCCATCTTATGACCGAGCATGAGGAAAGAATTAATCAATAGAGGTATTATTCTACAACTGTCACAGGTCCCTGTCAGTTAGGAGACGGGGAGAAAGAAGCATTATATGGAAAAGAAATATCAAGTATTCGTCAGCTCGAGTTACGAAGACCTTAAGGAAGAGCGGAAGAAGGTAATGGAAGCCTTGCTTCAGATGAACTGTTTCCCAGTGGGGATGGAGTATTTCAATGCTTCGGATGAGACGCAGTGGGATGTTATCAAGAGTCTCATTGACGAGTGTGATTATTATGTTTTGATTGTTGCCGGAAGATATGGCTCTACGGAGGAAGTCACAGGGAAAAGCTATACGCAGAAAGAATATGAATATGCATTGTCCATTGGCGTTCCAACGATAGCTTTTCTTCATAAAGACGTTTCTTCTTTGCCAAGAGGGAAGACGGAATCGGACCCAGTTACAGAAGAAAAACTGGAAGCATTCAAGGACAACGTAAAAAAACGTCTTTGCAGGTTTTGGGACACATGTGACAATCTGACTTCGCAAGTGGTCTTGAGCATGAATAGCCTAATCAAGTCAAAACCGCGCGTGGGCTGGGTGAAAGCGGATCAATCCAGTTCGCCAGAGGCAACTGCCGAGATTCTGAAGCTTCGAAAGGAGATAGATGAACTGAATAAGAAGATACGCCAGTATGAGGATAATGGGCCGGAAGAGATTGAAGACCTGGCTCAAGGTGATGATCAGATTTTGTTGTCTTTTTATTCAAATCAGGGAGGACACCAAAAAGAATCCTTTTCCTGGAATGATTTGTTCTCCTTATTAGGTCCATTGATGATTGCAGAGTGCTCGGAGACGAATCTTAAAAACGTTCTGGACGAGTACTATATAGTAAATTGTATGGGCGGTGCTGAACAATGGCTTATCAATGAAGAGAGTTTCCAGAGTATAAAGGTCCAGATGTTGGCCTTGGGTCTTATTTGTGAAAGTACTCGGAATCATTCCACCACCGATGCCAATGTGTATTGGTCACTCACCCCATGGGGTAAAAAACTCCTGATGAGGCTAAAAGCGATAAAAAAAACGGTGATGAACCTATGACGGGACTGCCCCCTGTCAGTCTAAAAAGCAATCAGCAATATAATGACCTACACAGATTTTGAAGAAATAGAACGAATCCATTCGCAATGGTCGATGCTGGATAAGATTTCGAAAATGGCATACCTCAGGAACGAATATCAACGACTTGATTCAATTGCCTATCAATTTGGATTCTATCTGAAAAGCAAAGGTGGTTATATTACAGATGAAGAGCGCAAATTACTACAGTATCTTGTTGAAATGATGGATTCTATTAAAAGTGAGGAAGAAAAGATCCAAGCGGAGTTCAACAATGAGTGGTGGAATGAATGGCGGAAAGAGGTCGCAAAAGTCATATTTAGAACAACATAGTTAAGTATGCCCCGACAACCAAGGCAAGCATCAGGGACCGGCATTTACCATGTGATGATGCGCGGTATCAACCATCAGAACATCTTCGAAGATACTGAGGACTACTATCAGTTCATCAGCACGCTTGACAGAGTGAGAATTCAATACGATGACAACGGAATTCCCTCTGGAAAAAATTGCACATTTTACGCATATTGCCTCATGTCTAACCACTTCCACCTGCTGATAAGGGAACGTGAGGAGAGCGTGGGCGAGACTGTGAAGCGCATCGCAAGTAGTTATGTGTATTACTATAACAGAAAGTATGGACGCGACGGGCATCTGTTCAAAGAGCGATTCAAATCTGAACCGGTAAACGACATGGCTTACTTTACAATCCTTCTGAGATATATTCATCAAAATCCTATAAGGGCGGGAATAGCAGGAAATGTTAAAGACTACGAGTACAGCAGCTGGAGCGAATACGATGGCGAGGTGGAACCGGTGTTTCGCGTATGCGACACAGAGACCGTGCTGAGCCGAATACCCTATACAGACCTCGAAGTATGGGTAAATGCCCCCCTGCCAGACAATGCCCATTTCCTGGATAATGATGATGAGAAACCCAAGCTGAGACTCTCAGATGATCAGGTTTGGCAACAGATAATTAAGATAGCTGGTGTTACTAGCAATAGTGATTTCCAAAGATTAGATAAAACGAAACAACGAGAAGCGATTGGCCTGTTGAGAGGGCTGGGCGCATCGGTGCGCCAGCTGGAGCGGCTGACTGGAATAAGCAGGGGAATTATTCAGCTCGCAAAATCATGACACGAACCTGTCCCCTGTCACATGTGCCATTATGCTCTTCCCCTTCGACTTCGGCTTGAGGGCATTCAGGAAAATCTGGCGGACAATCAAGAAATAATATGGGTAAAATTGTCAAAGCGGTGGCGCCATATACTCACCCGAATTTCTCGAATTTCAAAACAGCTCCTTACGAGTCATGGGTAAAGTCGGGGGGGCAAACGGCAAAAGCTCATTATCCCCTTAGACCTTTACGTGCATTAGCATACAAATATGAGCTGCCATCAATTTGGGAAAATAAAAGAGAAGTAAGATTGCGTTTCGTTTCTGGATATAGCATTCGTTTCGACACTTATCCAGATTATGCGTTCTACGAGATTATTCCTGTTATATGGGATTGTTGGCCTCCATTAGTCAATAACTGTGCCAATTTTTTAAGAAAGCACAAAGTAAAGACGGCTATCTTTACATCTTCCCAGACAGCGGAAAGAATGCAGATATTATTACCAAAATTGAAAGCTATTACCATAACAGAAGGCGTTGATTTGAATTTGTATAATAAAGGGGAACAGTTAAACAAGAGGGATATTGACATTCTTGAAATAGGAAGGAAAAATGGAAATTTCTTTAAGACCCCGCTTTCACAAAAATTCAATCACATCACAACAGGCAATTTTACCCGTTATTTTAGAACTGATGAGGAGTTTCGAGCCGCATTGGCAAATACTAAAATCACTATTAATGTTCCTCGGTGTGACGTGGATAAGAAAACTGCAGGTGATATAGAAACGCTTACGCAAAGATATTGGGAATGTATGCTTTCACGTATCGTAATGGTTGGAAGAGCACCTAAAGAATTGACCAACTTGATAGGCTATAATCCCGTTATAGATTGGGACGGCTATGATGCGACTCCTATAGTGACGACTATTCTGGAGAACATCTCAGATTATCAGACTCTTGTTGATAAGAATTTTGAAACAGCATTGAGAATGGCTTCATGGGATCTCCGTATTAAACAAATCATAGACTCCCTATTAAAAGAAGGGTATCGTATCTAGTATGACTATAAAACACGATATCAAGACTTATAGCATAAGCTGGCTCTCCAGTAGCTATGACAAAAGTTCTGCAAGAGGGATTATAGACAATTATTATCTCCCGGAAACTGTGGATGAATTGAAGACATTGTGTGGTGAACTGCTGAAAAATAATGAGTTATTTAGAGTAATAGGACATACATCCAATCTATATTTCCTTCCAGATACAAACATTAAACATCTGATCTCTGCAAGAAAACTAAACAGATGGCAGATAAAAGGGGATTCGCTTATATGTGAATGTGGGGTCAATGTGAGAACTCTCACTAAAGCAATGATTGAAGAAGGCTTTGAAGGATTTGCTGGCCTTATAGATTTACCTGGAACAGTTGGAGGCGCTATTTACGGTAATGCAAGCGTCGGTTCATTTAGTATAGGCAAATTGTTAGAATCAGTAGAAATACTCAATAAAAATGGCCAAATTGAGGTATTCTCCCATGAAGACATGAAGTTTCAATTTCGTTCTTCTGCTCTAAAAAGAAAAGAAATGAGGGGGACGATACTATCTTGTACTCTAAAATTAAAAAAAGGAAACAAAGATGAAGAGAGGAAACGTGCAGATATCATTCATAATTGGAGAATGGAAAATCAGCCAGGTCCACTCAATAATTTAGGGACGACCGCTTTGCTTGGAAGCCGTACAGCTTATGGTTTATTTGCTCTTTCTATAGCTAAATTGTTGTATTTCTTACAATTCCCCCGAAAAAGAAATGATTATTTCTTGAGTATCATGGACGCATCGCATCTGTCTCCCTATTTATTCGGTTACAACAGATTTATGTGGAAAGATCCAAAAGCTCATGATTATTTCGCTGACTATATCCGGTTTATAAACAAAGCTTATAATAATCCGAAGCTTGAAATAGAAGTTTTATAGAGATGAAAATAGGTATATTAACGTTTCACCGAGCTATTAATTACGGTGCAGTACTTCAATGTTATGCTTTGTATACAACTCTCAAGAATTTGGGGCATGACGTCGAAGTCATAGATTATCGTCCTGAGAGTATAGAGAAGTATAGAATGTATTTTCGTAAGAAAGATTTCAGGAAAGCTAACGGATTATCAAAAATACGCTATTTATTATCATGTCTCAGTTTACTGTATAGCAAGAAGATTACTACGGCAAAATTCGACAAGTTTATAAAAAACAATCTAAAAACAACTTCGAAAATCTTAGAAATACAACAAATTCCCCAATACTACGATGCGGTGATTTTTGGTAGTGACCAAATATGGAGTTATGAACATTGTGAAGGGTTTGACAAAGTGTATTATGGGCAATTCCCAAAATGTAGAGCCAAGTTTATTGCCTACGCGGCTAGTATTGGCCGAATAGACTTAATAACTAAAGGAGAACGGATAAATACATTTCGCAGATATCTTGAAGCTTTTGACAAAATTAGTGTCAGAGAAGTTCAAACACAGTCATTTCTGAACAGTGAGATTAAAAAGGGCTCCCAGATCGTATGTGACCCTTGTTTCCTATTACCCAATGCACAATGGTCATCTTTAGCGAATAAAAATGTAGATACTGATTATGTTTTATTGTTCAATTTTGTATGTGGAGATGACGCTTTAGATTTTTCAACGCATATTGCAAAACAACTTGGAACAAAAGTAATTCAGATTAAAGCTGTTGTGAATCCCTTTAAATGGAAATCTAATTATCGCGTTCTTTTATCTCCAAATGATTTTCTTGGATTTATACAAAATGCGAGATGTATAATAACAGATTCATTTCATGCAACAGCATTTTCTGTTATACTACACAAAGACTTTTACACCTTGATACGACACAATAACAATGACAGGACTGCTACAATGTTAGGCGTTGTAGGGCTGTCTGACAGAATGGTAGACAAAAAAAGTAGAGTCACATTTAAAACTGTTGATTTCACCAGTGTCGATGATAAAATATCAGAATACCGCAATAAATCATTAGAATTTCTAACAGAAAGTCTATTTATATAATGATTCCTAAAATTATTCACTTTTGCTGGTTCGGCGGAAATCCGCTGCCAGAACTGGCGAAGCGGTGCATCGCGTCGTGGCGGAAGTTCCTGCCTGACTATGAGATATGGGAATGGACGAGCCCCCCTGAATCCCCCCCGGAGGGGGATTTTGAAAGCCCCAAGCTGTATGACAAGGTGTTGGTGTTCGACGTTAATATCATTCCTTATACGGCGGAGGCGTACAGGCAGAAGAAATATGCCTTTGTGAGTGACTATGCGCGGTTCTGGATTCTATACCGATATGGAGGCATCTACTTCGATACGGACGTGGAGGTGATAAAGCCGATGGATGATATCATTGCACGAGGGAACTTCATGGGATTCGAAGTGGACCCTGACGGAAAGAACACACCAGGACGGTATGCACCGAGATACTGCTTTGACGTTGCCCCAGGATTAGGCTTCGGCATGTCAAAAGAGCACCCGTTTATGCAGAAGATGATGGATTACTATGCGGGCTTGGAATTCAAAGGCGCTGTGATGGATCCTTGGTTGAAGACAATCGTGGCCTATACCACCGAAAAACTGATGGACGAAGGGCTGCGAAACGTCAAGGGCATACAGCAGGTGGGTGACATCACGGTCTATCCTCACGAGTATTTCGCTCCGATAGATGTGATTACGGGTCGGCTACATACGACGCCGAACACCTATACCATCCACCGCTATATGGGGTCGTGGAGTGACAGCCCCACCCCAACCCTCCCCCGTAGGGAGGGAAGCCCCACCCCGACCCTCCCCCGTAGGGAGGGAAGCCCCACCCCGACCCTCCCCCGTAGGGAGGGAGGAAGCGCTGGCCTTAAATTCAAGAAAAAGCTGAAAGATGTTTTGCCTGAATGGGTGTTTTACATGGTCAACAGAATTAAACGCAGAAAATACAGAATCAAATGAACGCTATATCCAAGTTTTTCACACTATACTGGATTGTCTATTTCCCGACGTGTATCTCCTTTAATGACCTACCAGGTTTTTCTGTTATTGACGAGGCAATGACAATTATTCTGATTGCCTTTACATTCCTGATGAGAGGCCATCGAGATACGAATCCAGAACCATGGAAAGAGTTTTACTATTTTCTATTAATCCTGACTGGATATATTATTTACTCACTTATCAGAAGAGTCAATGTAGTAGATGCGGTATGGTTAGAGTTAATGCAACAGATACGCCCCTACTCCATCATTTACTGTACATGGATACTGAATCCACGATTCACGAAGGCACAGAAGAAATGGATTCTGACAACAATGATTGTGACTTTAGGAGCATGGGTCTATTACCACCCTGTTGTAACTGTTGCCGGCGTTGAGGCAGAGTTCCCCGTACTTGGGCAGTTGGCTATCTGTACAGGTATGGCGTTCTACCTGTTCTCGGAAGAGAAGAAGCAAAACGCCTATATTGCCTTAGCCTTAGTGTTGACAGGTATGCTGGCACCGAAGTTCAAGTTCATGGGGGAGGTGGTTTGCTTTGTAGCTATCATATTCTACCTCAAGGAGCAACTAAACTTCAAATCAGCAAAAACGGTGCTATATGGCACTGTGCTGATGTCTGCAGTACTATTTGTAACATGGGAACGATTTGACAAATATTATTTTTCTGGATTTCAGACGGAAGGCATCTATGCCCGACCAGAAACGTACAAGACATCACTGAAGATTCTTGTTGACTACATTCCTTTTGGTCCCGGCATGGGTACATTTGCCACGAATGGTGCATGGAGGCATTACTCGCCACTTTATCCCAAATATGGTTTAAATAAAGTATGGGGGCTTGATCCTGGTGGCGGATTCATCTGTGATGCTTTCTATCCGACTTTGGCGCAGTATGGTATTGTGGGCATCATCCTCTTCGGCATTTTCTGGAAACGGCGATTGAGAGCCTTGAATGAGATTCAGGACATGCGGTGGTATCGCATCGCCTTCATCACATTCTTCTGCTTAGCCATCGAACAGACGGCCGACTCGTCGTGGCTGTCGGGAAAGGGCATGGGTTACTGTATGCTCATCGGCCTCTGTCTCAATGCGAACAGGAACAAGGAGTTGGATGAGGAGGAGGAACAGTTCTACAGGGAGGAAGAGGAAAGGAGGAAAAGCCCCACCCCGACCCTCCCCCGGAGGGAGGGAAGCCCCACCCCGACCCTCCCCCGGAGGGAGGGAGAAGACGCGACGAAGACGAATACTTAAACGACCACGAATTGCACGAATTAAACGAATTGTTCTTATATCGAAGACAACTGATGGGCAGGTACGATGGTTCTTGGAAAAGAAATTTATCATTATTTCTCAGAATTTGTTTCCCCCCAGAAATTATTCGCCCTTTTTTCTTTTAAAGAAATTGGGGGAAATTAGGGAATATTCTGTTTGCATTGGAAAGAAAGATATTTATCATGATTTCTCAGAATTTGTTTCCCCCCAGAAATTATTCGCTCCTTTTTCTGTTTGAAAGAAATTGGGGGAAATTATGGAAAATTCTGTTTACATTGGAAACTATTCACATTCGTTTCTAAATGAAAGGCGAAGCCAATTAGTGTAATTCGCGTAATTCGTGGTGGAAAAGTTTGGTGGAGTCAGATAATTGTAGTACATTTGCACGAAAAAGAAGACGAAGATGATATCAGCAAGGAAATACCCGATAGGCATACAGACGTTCTCGGAGATTATCAGGGGCGGCTATGTGTATGTTGACAAGACAGACCTGGTGTGGCAGTTGGTAAACTATGCCAAGTATATTTTCCTGAGCCGTCCACGACGGTTTGGCAAGTCGCTGCTGACGTCGACCTTAGAGTCGTACTTCCTGGGAGAGCGTGAACTGTTCGAGGGACTGAAGATCATGCCACTGGAACAGGAGTGGAAGCGGTACCCGGTGATACGTTTAGACTTGAGTGGAACAAAGCACGCTGGCGTGCAGGGTGTACGTGACGAGCTGGGCAAGCTGATAAAAAGGTATGAAGCTGTCTATGGTTCCGATAGTAGCGAGACAAGTCCCGGCATGAGACTGGCGGGAGTAATAGAACGTGCTTACACTATGACTGGCCAGCAGGTGGCAGTGATTATCGATGAATATGATGCACCCCTGCTCGACGTGCTACATGAGGACACGGTGCTGAAGGATGTGCGTGAAGTGATGCAGGAGTTCTACCAGCGCCTGAAGATGTTGGAACCCATAATCAAGTTCTGCTTCATCACGGGCATCACGAAATTCTCCCAGCTGAGCATCTTTTCGACCATCAACAACCTCACAAACGTGACGATGGATCCTGTGTTCAACAATATCTGCGGCATCACGGAGCATGAACTGGTAACAGTATTGAGGGAGGACATTGAGAGGCTCGCCACCTATCATGAGATGTCCTATGAGGAGATGCATCAGAAACTGAAACTGAAATATGACGGCTATCACTTCACAAAGAAATCAGAGGAACTATACAATCCATTTAGTCTGTTGAAGGCCTTCCAGCAAAAAGAGGTCAGCAACTACTGGTTCGAGAGCGGCACACCCACCTTCCTCATCCACCAACTGCAGCACTACAAGACCGACATCATGTCGCTCGACCATCTCGAGGTGCCTTCGTCGGCCTTCGACCAGCCTACGGAGAACATGAAGGATGCGCTACCGCTGCTCTACCAGAGCGGATACCTGACCATCAAGGACTACGACCGTGACATCGAGGCCTACACGCTGTCTATACCCAACCAGGAAGTACGCATTGGGTATGCAAAAGGACTTTTGCCCATCTATACAGGACTGAATGATGCTGACGTACAAATGGGCTTTGCTGCCAAGTTCTGGCGCGCACTGAAGAAGGGTGATGTCGACCTGGCCATGCGCGAGATGCAAGCCTATCTGGCAGGCGTGCCCTATGTGGAGGGCTTCAAGGAGAAGCTGAAGGATGTCGCCAACCGGGAGGGCTTTTATGAATATACGATGTACCTCATCTTCTCGATGCTGAATGTCTATGTCCGCACCCAGGTTAAGTGTGCCGGTGGGCGTGTCGACATGGTGGTCTGGATGCCCGACACCACCTATGTATTTGAGCTGAAGACGAACGACACGGCTGAGAATGCCCTGCGTCAGATTGACAGCAAGGCCTATGCCATTCCCTATCAGGCTCAAGGCCGTCAGGTCGTGAAAGTGGGCGTGAGGTTCAACGCCGAGACGCGCGTACCGGAGGAGTGGCGATGGAGCCCCACCCCGACCCTCCCCCGAAGGGAGGGAAGCCCCACCCCGACCCTCCCCCGTAGGGAGGGAAGCCCCACCCCGACCCTCCCCAGTAGGGAGGGAGAAGACGCGACGAAGACGAATACTTAAACGACCACGAATTGCACGAATTAAACGAATTGTTCTTATTGAAGACAACTTATGGGGCAGGTACGATGGTTCTAAGAAGAAATTTATCATTATTTCTCAGAATTAGTTTCCCCATCCAAGAAATCATTCGCCTTTTTTTTCTTTTGAAAGAAATTGGGAGAAATTAGGAAAAATTCTGTTTGCATTGGAAAGAAAGAAATTTATCATTATTTCTCAGAATTAGTTTCCCCCAGAAATTATTCGCTCCTTATTTTTCTTTTGAAAGAAATTGGGGGAAATTAGGGAAAATTCTGTTTGCATTGGAAACTTATTCACATTTGTTTCTAATGAAGCGCGAAGCCAATTAGTGTAATCCGCGTAATTCGTGGTGGAAAAGTTTGGTGGAGTCAGATAATTGTAGTACATTTGCAGCGCATAATTAAAACATACGATATGGCAACAACAGCATCACCGACATTACAATCCCAAGGAGTATCTACATTGGATGTTCTCTGGGCTTTCTACCAGTCACAGACGAAAAAAGTTAAGAAAGCCTTTCTTAAGCGTATTGCTGATGAAGATAGTGCTGTCAAGGAGGCTGAAACCATGCGGGCATACGAGCAGACTTTGACCGATGAGCAGCGTGGTGCAGCATACGAATTTGTGGAAGCAGTAAAGACTAGGGTTGCCGAGGTGGAAAAGGCATCAAGGGAAGGACGGAAAATTGGTAGAAGTGCCAAAGACTTTCTTCGAGAGCTACAAGCTGAAAACAAATGAGAATTGATATTCTTACCCATCCGGAGTTTGAGCGGGAGTTTAAGCGACTCAGCAAGAAATATCACTCATTGACAGATGACTATGCTCAGCTGATTGAAGACCTTGAAAAGTCTCCTTTTCAAGGCACTTCCCTTGGGATGGGTGTAAGGAAAGTCCGCATGAGCGTTGACTCAAAAGGCGGAGGCAAGAGTAGAGGTATGCGTGTCATTACGTATATGGCCTTACAAAAGGCGCCAGACTTAGTGGAACTGACGTTGCTATACATATATGACAAGAGTGAAATGGATAACATATCGACTCGTTTCGTCAAGTACCTTTTGGGGAGGTAATTATTCACATTCGTTTCAGAAAGAAAGAAATTTATCATTATTTCTCAGAATTAGTTTCCCCCAGAATAATTCGCCCTTATTTTCTTTGAAAGAAATTGGGAGAAATTAGGGAAAATTCTGTTTGCATTGGAAAGAAAGGAATTTATCATTATTTCTCAGAATTTGTTTCCCCCCAGAAATTATTCGCTCCCTTATTTTCTTTGAAAGAAATTGGGGGAAATTAGGAAAAATTCTGTTTGCCTTGGAAACTATTCACATTTGTTTCTAATGAAGCGCGCAGCCAATTAGTGAAATCCGCGTAATTCGTGGTAGAAAAAAAAGTAACTTGAATGAAAAATAAAATAGTTAGCGTCATCGTTAACGTTAGCGTTAAAATCAGTCTGCTGCCTGGATGGGCGTGGGACAAGCTGTGGGCGCCTGTATGGAAGCGGGCGATGAAGAGTTGTGGACGAGGCGTGTACCTGAGACCGATGTCGTCGGACATCAAGGGGCTGCAGAACCTCTCTGTCGGTGACGGGACGTCGATTCCGAAAGGGAGCACGATTTACTGTACGGAGGCGCCGCTGACCATCGGCAGGAAGGTGGTGTTCGGGCCAAAGCCCACCATCATCACGGGCGACCATAGGATAGACATCATCGGTAAGCACATCATCGACGTGACGGTCGATGAGAAACTGCCGGAGAACGACCAGCCCGTCGTCATCGAGGACGGGGTGTGGATAGGGGCCAACGTGACGATACTGAAAGGGGTGACGATAGGACGGGGCAGCGTCGTGGCTGCCGGGGCCGTGGTGACGAAGTCGTGCGCCCCCTACTCCATCATCGGCGGCGTACCAGCTAAACTCATCAAAATGCGCTTCACGGAGGAAGAAATCAAAAAGCACGAAGAAAGCCTCTCCCCCGCCCCCTCCCCCGTAGGGAGGGGAGTTGAAAGCCTCCCCTACGGGGGGAGGTTGGAGGGGGCTAAACGAGTTCTTGTTGTCGGCAGTGCCGAGCAGAGTGGCGGAGGTGTGGCATCGGTTATTAAGCTGATGAAGAAAATGCCGGTATGGAAGGAGCATCAGTGCTATTGGTTAGGGACGCAGATTCAGCGCAACTACGCCTGGAAATTATGGTATGCAGTGAAAGCATACCTGAAGGCACTATTTATCATCTGGCGCTATGACATCATACACTTCCATACTGTTCCTGACCGAATGTCGCTCATTATCCAGATGCCCATTTTTCTGTTGGCTCATCTGGGGAGAAAGAAAACCATCATGCATATTCACATGGGCAACCAACTAAAGAACCATACAGAGAATCGGCTGTTCAAGTGGTGTTTGAGACACACAGACCTTATTGTCCTATTAGCGCAAAAATGGCAGGCAATGTTTCAGAATTTGTTTGCTGACATCAAGACCCCTACCACAGTGATTTATAATGCCTGTGAAGAGGTGCCGGAGGTGCCCTTCGAAGCGAAAGAGAAGATTATCATGATGGCTGCCTATTTCTGTGACAACAAAGCACCTGACCTGCTGCTGAAAGCGTGGCAGAAGATCAAGGACAAATATCCAGACTGGCGGGTATACATGTTAGGCAACGGCGAGGTAGAGCGATTTAAGAAGATGGCTGAGGAGATGGGGCTGCAGGACTCGGTGACGTTCACAGGATATGTCACAGGAAAAGAACGAGAGGACTATTTCCGCAAGGCCAGCATCTACGCGATGTGCTCCTACGAAGAGGGGTTTCCAATGGTGGTATTGGAGGCCTGGGCTTACGGGATCTGCGTGGTGACGACACCAGTAGGTGGACTTCCTGACGTATTAGAGGATGGCAAGAACGTACTCACCTTTGACTTTGGTGACTGGGAAGGATTAGCCGATAAGCTGTTACGACTCATGGAAGATGGAGAAGAGCGAAAAGCCATGGCCGCGTATTCTCGGCAGATGGTGTATGAGCGATTCTCGCTGACTACCATCAATCAGCAGTACAAAGCGTGTTTGAAAGAAATTTGAAAGAATTAGACTAAAATAGTTCGGAAGTTTCATTTTTTATATTACCTTTGCACCGAAAACGGAGTAAAACGATGAAACAAGGAACTCACTGTTTTTTTACAATTTAATCTATAGTACATCCATTAATTGTATGAAAGTTGTATTACTTGCAGGTGGCTTCGGAACACGTATTTCCGAAGAATCGGCGTTCAAGCCGAAGCCAATGATTGAGATTGGCGGCATGCCGATACTATGGCATATCATGAAGGAGTATGCCTATTATGGGCATAACGAGTTTATCATCTGTGCCGGCTACCGTCAGGAGTATATCAAGGAGTGGTTTGCAAACTATTTCCTTCATAACAGCGACGTCACGTTTGATTTCCGCAATAGCCGTAACGAGGTGACTATCCATGAGAGCCGCCTGGAACCTTGGAAAGTGACTGTCGTTGATACAGGCTATAACACGATGACAGGTGGACGCATCAAACGCATACAGAAATATGTGGGTGACGAACCGTTCATGATGACATACGGTGATGGCGTCTGCGATGTCGATATCAATAAACTGTTGGAGTTTCACCGAAGTCATGGCAAGTTGGCAACACTGACGGCAGTTAAGCTGGCCCAAGAGAAAGGTGTGCTGGATATTGAGGGAGGAGCTGTCAAGTCCTTCCGCGAAAAGAACCTGGCCGATGGTGCCCCCATCAATGCGGGCTATATGGTACTCCAGCCGGAAATCTTTGATTACATCGAGGGCGACCAAACGGTTTTCGAGAAGACGCCCCTTGAGACCCTTGCAAACCAGGGAGAGCTGATGTCCTATATCCATACTGGTTTCTGGCAGTGTATGGATAATGTGCGCGAACGGGATATTCTTGAAAAGCTCCTTCTGGCAGGCAAGGCTCCATGGAAGAAATGGGATCGCGAAATACCTAATGCGAAATAAAATAATTAAAACACGATATGAATAAGAAAGAGGAACTGAAGAAAAGAATTCTCGAACTCACACGCGAATACTATCAGAAAGTGCATGCAGTGCAGCCTCCATTTGAAGCAGGAAAGACACGCGTGAATTATGGTGGTCGTTATTTCGACGATGCCGAGATAGTCAATCTTGTGGATGCTTCCCTGGATTTCTGGCTGACTGCCGGTCCTTGGGCGCATAAGTTCGAAACACGTTTAGCCCAGTGGTTAGGCGTTAAGTATTGCTCACTGTGCAACTCCGGCTCTTCAGCCAACCTGCTTGCATTCAACGCATTGACAGCCCCTGAATTGGGGAACCGTCAGATTAAGCGTGGTGATGAAGTCATCACGGTAGCAGCAGGATTCCCAACGACCGTTGCCTGTATCGTCCAGTATGGGGCAGTACCCGTATTTGTAGACATGAGCATTGAGGAAGGCAACATCGACACCACCCAGTTGGAAGCCGCCTTGTCTCCCAAGACGAAGGCTGTGATGATTGCCCATAGTCTTGGTAACCCCTTCAACCTACAGGTGGTTGTTGACTTCTGCAAGCAGCACGGCCTTTGGCTGGTTGAAGATAACTGCGATGCCTTGGGTTCTGAGTATTTCATCGATGGTCAATGGAAAAAGACTGGCACCATCGGTGACATCGGCACCTCGTCGTTCTATCCCCCCCACCACATGACAATGGGCGAGGGCGGGGCAGTCTATACCAATAATCCCGAACTACACAAATATGTAAACAGCTACCGCGACTGGGGACGAGACTGCTGGTGTGTAGGTGGTGTTGATAATACCTGCGGTTGTCGTTTCACGGGCCAATTTGGCCAGCTCCCGCAAGGCTATGACCACAAATATGTATATAGTCATCTTGGCTACAACCTGAAGGCTACTGACATGCAGGCTGCCATCGGCTGTGCCCAGTTAGAGAAGCTTGATTTCATTGTGAAGCGCCGTCGCGAGAACTTCGATACGATGTATAACGGTCTGAAAAACGTAAAAGGATTACTCCTTCCTCAACCACAGAAGAACAGTAGACCTTCTTGGTTTGGTTTCTTCATCACGGTTAAGGACAATGCAGGCTATACCCGCAATGAACTGACCAAGTATCTTGAAGACCACAAGGTGCAGACGCGTAACCTCTTTGCCGGTAACCTTCTGCGTCATCCCGCTTTTGAGCAGTATGTCGAAGGCCGTGACTATCGTGTGATTGGCGACCTGCATGTCACAGACAGCATCATGCGCAATTCCTTCTGGTTAGGTCTCTATCCCGGCATGACTCCAGAGAAGCTGCAGTATATGATTGATACCATCAAAGCTTTTGTCAACTCTAAGCAATAAACACTATATTTGAATGATAGATATTTTCAATGGTGCTTTCAAAGGAAAGCGAGTTCTTGTTACAGGTCATACTGGCTTCAAAGGCTCATGGCTCTCTATTTGGCTCCATGAATTGGGGGCAGAGGTCGTAGGCATAGGCCTGGAGCCATACTGCGACAAGGACAACTTTGTTCTATCGGGTATCGGAAAGAGAATCAAGGCCGACATCCGTGCTGACATCCGCGACGGAGAGCGAATGAAGGAAATCTTCAAGGAGTACCAGCCTGAGATTGTCTTTCACCTCGCTGCCCAGCCGTTGGTTCGTCTCAGCTACGAGATACCTGTCGAAACCTATCAGACCAACGTCATGGGTACCATCAATATCATGGAGGCCATCCGGGCTACTGAGAGTGTTCGCGTTGCCGTTATGATAACCACTGATAAGTGCTACGAGAACCGTGAACAGATTTGGGGCTATCGCGAGAACGAGCCAATGGGCGGCTATGACCCCTATTCCAGCAGTAAAGGTGCTGCTGAAATCGCCATTAGTTCATGGCGTCGCAGTTTCTTCAATCCTGAGGACTATGGTAAGAAGCACCATGTATCCATAGCCAGTGCCCGTGCTGGTAACGTTATTGGTGGTGGTGACTGGTCCAAAGACCGCATCATTCCCGACTGCATTCGTGCTTTGGAAGCTGGTAAACCCATAGAAATTCGCAGTCCAAAGGCAGTGCGTCCGTGGCAGCACGTCTTGGAACCATTAAGTGGCTATTTGCTGTTGGCTTCAAAGATGTGGGAAGAACCCACGAAATATTGTGAAGGCTGGAATTTCGGCCCACGTGCCGAAAGTATCACCCCTGTTTGGGAAGTGGCAGAGAAACTGATTAAGAACTATGGCCGTGGTGAACTAAAGGATGCCTCCGACCCCAATGCTCTCCATGAAGCCAATTTCCTTTTGCTCGATATTAGCAAGGCCAAGTTCCTGTTGGGCTGGGAGCCGCGTATGAACATAGACAAGTGTTGTCAGTTGACTGCTGATTGGTACAAACGCTATCAGTATGATAATGTCAATAAGCTTTGTATTGAACAGATAGAGTTCTTTCTGAGTTAATTTACAGCTTTCAAGACCATTGTTTTTCATGACAGTGAATATATTATTCTACTCTTCTACTCTCGGATGTAATCCAATTTGAATAGTTAAGAAAAATGATAAAAGTAAGCGATTTTATTTTCGAGTATTTAGTTGAGAAATACAACATCCGCCATTGTTTTATGGTAACAGGTGGTGGAGCAATGCATCTAAATGATTCTATAGGTCATACAAAAGGCTTGACGTACATCTGTAACCATCACGAGCAGGCTGCAGCAATTGCTGGTGAGGGCTATTACCGTGCATGTGGGCAGTTGGCTGTGACTTGTGTTACCACCGGGCCTGGTGGTACCAATGCTATCACAGGCGTACTCGGCCAATTCTTGGATTCCATTCCCGGTCTTTATATCTCTGGACAGATTAAGACATCCACCTATAAGCACACATATCCTCATTTGAACCTTCGGCAGTTGGGAGACCAAGAGGCTGATATTGTGTCGATAGTGAAACCCATTACGAAATATTCGAAGACCATTTATGATCCATTGGACATAAAATACGAACTGGACAAGGCCATCACCATTGCCCTGGATGGTAGACCTGGCCCCGTTTGGTTGGATATTCCCCTTGATGTGCAAGGGGCTACTGTAGACGAGACAAAGTTCAAGGAGTTTGATTCATCCGAAATCATTGATCCTGTAAAACACGTTCTGGTAGATAATCAGATTAAGCAGCTGATTGAGAAAATTAAAACTGCCAAGAGCCCTGTCATATATGTGGGCAATGGAGTTCGTTTGGCCAAACGGGAGAAAGAATTTATACGGTTGATCGAGATGCTTGGGATTCCTGTAGTCACTGCTATCAGTGGTTCCGATATCATTTGGCACGACCATCCTCTGTGTTTTGGAAAGCCAGGTATTTGTGGCGACCGTATAGGTAATATCATGGTGCAGAACTCCGATTTGCTCATCATCATGGGTACTCGTCTCAGCATCCGTCAGGTTAGTTATGCTTATGACCTGTTGGCTCCAAAAGCTTATAAGATAATGATTGATATTGATCAGGCTGAAATGCTGAAGCCAACTCTGACTATCGACATGCCTATCCATGTAAACCTCACCGAGTTTATAGATAAATTGCTGGCTGCTGTTAATTGTGAGAACACTCTGCCCGACTTCAACAAGTGGATTGCATGGGGAAGAGACATTGAGAATAAAATTCCAACGCTGTTTGATGACAATCCAGATGAAGAGGGTTATACGAATTCATATAAGTTTGCCGATGAATTGTTCAAACAGTTACATGATGGTGATGTTTGTGTAACAGGTAACGGCACAGCCTATACCTGTACCTATCAAGCCATGAAGGTCAATAAAGGAGTGCGTGTTTTTGCCAATCAAGGTTGTGCTGCTATGGGCTATGACCTCCCGGCTGCTATTGGTGCAGTTACAGCTAACAAGGATGGCAGGACAATACTAGTTACAGGTGACGGTTCTCTTCAGATGAATATTCAGGAACTGCAGACCTTGGTTTCAAATAAGATGTCATTAAAGGTATTTGTATTAGAAAATGAAGGCTATCTTGCCATAAAAACAACACAAAAGGCATTCTTCGGTGGTAAGTATACAGGCAGCAACCCTGCTTCTGGTGTTGTTTGTCCGAATTTGGAAAAGATTGCTGGTGCTTATGGTATTCCATATACCAGTTGCTGTGAAAATGGACAGTCCTTGCGAGACACTATTGCCAAGGTTTTGGATAGTGAAGGCCCTATGATTTGTGAGATTCACATGCATCCCGAGCAGACTCTCTTCCCGAAAAGTGCATCTTTTATGGATAAGGAAACGGGTAAGATGTCCTCAGCCCCTTTGGAGAAAATGGCTCCATTTATGGATACTGAACTCCAGAACTTGTGTGTGTATGAAAATGCTTAGTATTGATGCATAGAATTATCGTCACAGGAGCCACTGGCTGCGTGGGAAGTGCTGTTGTCAGAAGAGCATTATCAAATAATCTTGAGGTAATCTGCATTGTGCATGAAGGAACCAAGCGTTTATCAAATCTTCCTCAAGACCAAAAAGTGAAGATTATAGAATGTAATCTTTCAAATTATGCTTCATTACAAATGGATGGAGAATGTGATGCCTTTATTCACATGGCCTGGGAAATGACCTTTGGGGCTTCCCGTGATGATGCCGAGGTTCAGATGCGCAACATTCAGTATACGCTTGATGCTTGCCAACTGGCCAAGCGTTGTGGATGTAAGGTGTTTATTGGGGCAGGGTCTCAGGCTGAATATGGAGTGCAGGACAAAGACCTGACTTCGTCGCTGCCGGTTAATCCCGAAAGTGGCTATGGCATTGCTAAATATGCCGCAGGGAAAATGTCGGCCATGCTTTGCAAAAGACTTGGTATCCGTCACTGCTGGGTTCGAATCCTAAGTGTCTATGGTCCCCATGACGGTGAAAATACCCTGATAAGTTATGTCATCCGGGAAATGAAAGCGGGACGCTCTCCAGAACTGACCAAATGTGAACAGACGTGGGACTATCTTTATGCTGATGATGCTGCAGATGCTATAATGGCTATTGCAGAAAAAGGCCTTGATGGTAAAGTTTATCCTCTTGGTTCAGGAAAAGGAAGAAAACTATCAGAATACATTGAAGATATCAGGAAGATCATCAATCCTAATGTTGAAATAAAGTATGGAGCAAAAGAATATTATCCTCATCAGCCCATGCATTTAGTAGCAGATATTGGGGAACTGATGATAGAAACAGGATGGCACCCTCATTTTAGCTTTATTGATGGCATTAAGCAATTGGTATAGAAGTGACACAGCCAAGCCATTCTTGCAATTCTTGAAATTTGGGATTGTTGGTTTTTCAAACACATTGATAGGATATGTCGTTTATTCCCTTTGTGTATGGTTGGGGATGCATTACTTGTTGGCAAATGCAGTAGGCTTCATTGTTAGCGTGTTGAATGCATTTTACTGGAGTGACAGGTTTGTTTTCAAAAAGGGTGAAGGTGAACATCGTAATGCATGGACGGCATTGGTAAAGACCGTCATGGCGTATGCCAGTACCGGCATCGTTCTGAACAGCATTCTGCTGTGGCTGTTCATCGACCAGTGGCATATCTCAGAGTATTTGGCTCCTCTTTTAATTCTGATAATAACCGTTCCGACAAATTTCATATTAAACAAATACTGGTCATTTAAGACCAAGAAGATTATCAATGAAGAAGATTAGTATCATGATTCCTTGTTATAACGAGGAAGAAAATGTAGTACCTATTAGCAAGGCTGTTGTTGAGGAGCTAACAACCAACCTGCCTGAATACGACTATGAACTATTGTTTATCGACAACGACTCTCAGGACAACACCCGTCCCCTGCTGCGGGAGATTTGTCGTCAGAATCCGAGGATAAAGGCAATTTTCAACGCTAAGAATTTCGGACAGTTCAACAGTCCGTACTATGGCATGTTACAGACGACGGGTGACTGTACCATCTGCCTCTGTTGTGACTTTCAGGATCCCGTCGAGCTGATTCCCGACATTGTGAGGAAATGGGAGGAGGGAGCCATGATTGTTTCCTGCATCAAGACGGCCAGCAAGGAAAACCCCTTGATGCGCATGCTCCGTACCTGCTACTATAAAATGATCAAGAAGATGTCCTCTGTTGACCAGATTGAACATTTCACAGGGTTCGGTCTGTACGACAAGTCGTTCATCGCGGTCCTTCGTAACTTGAACGACCCCACGCCCTTCCTTCGTGGCATTGTGGCAGAACTGGGATTTAAACGTGTCAGTATTGAGTACACCCAGGCCAAACGCCGTGCAGGAAAGACGCATAACAACTTTTTCACGTTGTTCGATGCTGCCATGTTGAGCTTCACCTCCTACACCAAGGTGGGCCTGCATCTAGTCACTTTTGTTGGCCTTCTGTTGTCGGGGTTGTCGATACTGGCCGCACTGGTGTACTTGGTGCTCAAATTATTATACTGGGACCGCTTCTCAGCAGGTTTCGCTCCTATGATTATCGGTTTGTTCTTCCTCAACGCCATTGAACTTCTCTTCATCGGCTTTGTAGGCGAATATGTAATGAGCATTAATACCCGTATTATGAATCGGCCTTTGGTGATTGAAGAGGAACGAATCAATTTTACAAAGAATTGCAATAATAGTTGACTGCAAGGACCAAAAGGTTACTACATTACAAATTTATAAATATTGATATGAAAAAATCGGTAAGATTATATTGCATTTTGTCGGCAGTATTTATTCCACTTTCACTATTCATTACTATCAACCAAGTACCTTGGATAGATGAGGTGTCTATCGGTGACACCCCCGCGCATTTTCTGCTATATGGTAAATGGTTTACGACTGATACAACCAATCCATCCATATATATATCGTTGTATCAGCCTTTATATTCATTCCTATGGCTGGTCTGGAGCAAATTTGTCGGTTTCTCAATCACATCAAGCAGACTGTTCAACCTGACTCTGGAGTTTTTATTAGGGTTATATCTAATTTGCTTGTATAAGAAAATAACCAAGGAATCGCTTTCAGTGTATCAAACAGCAGTATTTACATATTTGTTCTATTTAGGTTGCATAATGATACCGTCACTTAGAGGAAGAGTAGAGATTTTATGCGCTCTCCTCATGGTTTTATTCCTCATAAAATGTACGGATTTCATGTTGAGAATTAAATACTCGTCAATATGGTTATTTGGATTGGCAACTGCTATTATCATGACTGGCATACAAGCGACAGTGACACTATTAGCTGTCCTAATATATGGAGCTATATTTTATTATCACGAAATGCGAAAAGTAATCAAGGTGTTTGCCCTATACATTGGAGGCTCCTTGTTTGGTTTAACTCTCTGTACATTTTTCTTTGCATATTTCGGTCTCGCAAAAGTATATTTGGGGAATGTATTCTTTTATTCTGGTACATTCAGGAAAATATACGCACTCGTCGCGCCATATATTGGCGATACGAACGACAAATACGGAATCATCAATCAAGTTACGGAAGGCAGTGACTTCCTGACGAAATTCGTTGAAGGCATCAATCGTCATCCTACATTTGAATTCCTATTGATAGGAACTATCATGTTTATCATTGTCTTTATTAGCAAGCCAAAAGTGGGCTTGAAAAGTAAGGGGGTGATAGCATACCTTGTTTCTTTAGCTATATTGGTCACGTTGCTCGTAGCTGGACGATACACATCTTACTATCAGTATTTTGTGGTAGTACCAATGTCACTCGCTTTGGGCCTTTGGGCTGACGAAGGAAAGATATGGCTTAGCAGAACGGCCTTACTATGTTGTATAATATATATAGCCACAATTGTCTATCCTGTCACAAACAAAATAACTGAGACGGGCTATAACAATCTTAAATGTTTTGTTGAACGGAATGAACATATTATTGGAAAGAATGACAATATTGCATCTCCACACTCTCTGTTCTATGAGCTGAAACCAAGATACAAAAATATTTTCTTTACAGAACTATATCCATGTGACAGCATTGAAAATTTGAAATTCATTTTCATGCCGGGACACGATATAAAATCAGACCAGTTTTCATCATATTACAACACAAAAGGAATGGAAACTTTTTTCAATAAGATTATCACGGATTCAACTTATTCAATCTCTTTGGTTGATAGCTTAGCATACCCCCAATTACGTTTATACAGAATAGAACATCTCAGCAACAGACGATAGTTCTGGAAATTATCAAAATATCAGTAGTTTTACCTTGCTATAATGTAGAGAAGTACATTCGCAGGGGACTTGACTCCGTTTTGGCACAAACACTACAGGAGTGGGAGGCAATCCTTGTTGACGATGGCGCAACGGACAGCACAGGACGGATTTGTGATGAATATGCGGAACGGGACAGTCGCTTCCGGGTTATACACACAAGGAATCAAGGTGTCCCTTCTGCTAGAAACGAAGGCATTAAGGTGGCTTTAGGTGAAAAAATCTATTTTATGGGTCCAGATGATTGGATTTATCCTACCTGCTTTGAACGGTGCTATGATACCTTTAAGCAGTACTGCTGTGAAATAGTCTATATTGGTAGTTTATGGGAAGAATCAACTCATAGCTATGAGACAAAACAAGAGTTCTGCGTGTCTGACGGAATAGATGTAATAAAAAAAATACACAGGTCCAATGTCTGGTTTTTCTCAAGAGACCTTGAATTCCTATTTTAAAGGAAAATCTATTTGGAAATACTATATTCCTGCTCCTGCATGGTGTATGATGTACGATAGACGTTTCATTGAAAAGTACAATTTGAGATATCCCTTAGTTAAAAATTGCGATGATTATTTATTTACGTTAGCTACAACAAGTAAAGCAAAAAGGATCGTATCAATTCCTGACATATTGTATCACTATTATTTGAGATCTACAGGTTACAGTGTCCAAAAGAAGAGTACCCAAAGGCTCTTCGAAGATCATTATAACAGAGTTGACAGACGTTATAGAATTAGACAGACTATTAAAGAACTTGATTTACAAGACTATTATATAGTTTCTGATATATTTTCATGTCTTCGGCTATCCGTCTCCTTATCAGAAAAAATTACGAATTATCAATACTATCAACAATTTGTAAATCATCCAGATGTGAGGGAATGCATTAAGAAAATAAAAATCGACAATGCCCCCCAGATTTGCGATACCCGTACGACTATTAAAGATGCATTGCCAATGGCTACTGTTCCTTGGCTGCTGGATTTTGAGGAAAGTGGGCTACCGATTACCTGATCAACTCTAATCATTTATATAAGTATGAAAATTTCCGTTTGCATGGCTACCTATAATGGTGGCAAATATCTGCGTGAGCAGATGGACTCCATCCTGAATCAGGATCTCTCGGCATTCCCAGACGCAGAACTGGAGATTATCGTGTCCGATGATGGTTCGACAGATGATACGATACAGATATTGGAGAGTTATTGTGATAGTCGTATTAAAATCTACCATCACACAAAACAACGACGCCACCGCTGGAAAGAACAATCCTTCGCATGCACCGAAAACTTCGGTAATGCCATGGCTCATGCTACAGGTGACTACATTATGTTGAGTGATCAGGATGACGTGTGGTTTCCCAACAAGATGGTCAAGACGATTGCTGAACTGATTGCTGGTCACGACATGTGTATGGTGGGTTTCGACGTGGTAACGCCAGACCTTAAGAAAATAGGCTCGGTCAGATACGAATACGAGCCACGTTGGCGGCTACGCAGACGAAAAAAACTATATGGTTTTAGCTGTGGATTCACGAAAACAGAATTAGAACGTTATCTACCAATGCCAGACATAGCTGCCCACGATAATTTCATGATGTTAGTGTCGCAGTTTAGAGACGATTATTCGATTATTAACGAAACGCTTGCATTGCATAGATGGAACGGTATCAATAACGTTAGTGCACAGATTGATGACAGTCCATTTGTTGTGCGAAACTGGTATCGTATAAAGCAGATAGTTGTAGCATTATGGCGCGCTTTTGTTCGTTGACTTCATGGCCATAATTCAACCAATAAGCTCGTCACAGAATAAATACAAGATTGATCCTAATATGAAACAACGCAACGTTGCCATAGACATTCTGAAAGGCATCGGCATCATCCTGGTGCTGACGGCACATGCTTTAGGGGGCTTTGTGTCGCAGTTTGCCTATACGTTTCACATGCCCCTGTTCTTCATCGTGACAGGACTCTTCATCTCTGTATTCACCACGACAGAGGGGGACGGGTTCACGGCATGGTGGAAGGGAAGGGCCTTGAAAGACTTCAAGAGACTGATAAATCCCGCCCTGTTCACGATGGCAGTCATACTCATGGTATCAAGCCTGTCGTATGTGCTGAACGGCACCTACCTCCAGAATCCGGTAAGCCTGATATGGAACGATGCTCCCTATGGGAAGCTGAACTATGTCAACATGCTGGGAAACCTATGGTTTCTGTTTGCCCTGTTCTTTGCCAAGCAGCTCTTTTATGCGCTGGAACACTTGACAGAGAAAGGACTGCTGGCCGCTGTGTGCCTGGTCGTCGGACTGGCTGCCGTCATCATCCGGCAATGGTTTGACCTGCCCTTTGAGGTGCTGAGCGGTGCCTGTGTGCTGCCCTTCGTCTGGGGAGGATACTACCTGAAGCAGCACGGTGGCGTGGAGACCGGACTTCCCCGCTGGTTCTACCTGACCATTCCTTTCTGGATAACATTCATATTCTGGGGAAAGGGAAGGATTGGGGCTATGGCACCCATGTATTACGTCCCTTATATCGTGTCGGCCTGTGGTGGCACGCTGTTCTTCTACCATGTCTCAAAAGTGATTGCCGAGAGGACGCGCTATCTAAGCCGGTGTCTGGCGTTCCTAGGTGTTTACTCGCTGATACTCATCTGTGCGCCAAGTATTGAGTCTTACTGCTTCCCCATGCAAGAGATTATGCCGGAGCTGCCGTTCCGGCGGGTCTTCGTCATTGCGGGAAAGGTGGGCTGGTGTGCCCTGGCGGTCTATGCCTGCATCAAGGTGCCATTCCTGCAGAAGGTGTTTGGTGTGAAGAAACAGAATAATTTATCATAATTTCTCGTCGCTCGGCCCTATGGGACGCTTGCCAAAGCAAGAATTAGTTTCAAGAAAAAAGTAAGTTATGCTTAAAATAATAGTCAATGCTTACGCTTGCAGCCCGGAGATGGGCAGTGAGCCGGGAATGGGGTGGAACTGGTGCTCGCATATTGCCAGACACTGCGAACTGCACATCATCACCGAAGGGGAATTCCGCGAGAAAATAGAGAGGGTGCTGCCTACACTGCCCGAAGGCAAGAACATGCACTTCTACTATAACCCTGTATCGGAAAGCATCAGGAAAATGTGCTGGAACCAAGGGGACTGGCGGTTTTACAAATACTACAAGGACTGGCAACAGAAGACGGCAATGATAGCCAGAGAGATGTAAGAAAGAGAAGATTGACATTCTGCACCAGTTGAACATGATAGGGTTCCGCGAGCCAGGCTACCTGTGGCAGATTAGCCAAGAGACGGAGATCCCCTTTGTATGTGGACCTAAAGGCTTTGTTTATCATCTGGCGCTATGACATCGTTAGGGGTTATCTATTTTAACGACAACAAGGCACCTGACCTACTACTGAAAGGAAAGACAAGTATTTCTGTAAAGCCAGCATTCTAACTCGTATGAAGAAGGGTTCCCGATGGTCGTGCTTGAAGCCTGGGTTCACAACATCTGTGTTATAAGTACTCCTGTTGGTGGGCTGCCTGACGTTATCGAAGAAGGGAGGAATGTCATGACTTTCGGATTTGGAGACTGGGAAGGACTGGCTGAAAGACTGGTGAACTTGATGTCGTCAGATAATAAGAGACTAGAAATGGCGGAGTTCTCAAGGAAGTTCGTGTATCAGGCTTTCTCGGAAGCTAAAATCAATGAAAGTTTTGAAATAGACTACAGACAGAATAAAACTCACCAAGCTTTTTGGTTATGATATTATCTATCTGCATGGCTACTTATAATGGTGCCAAGTACATTCGCAACCAAATGAATTCCATTCTGAATCAAGATTTGTCTGATTATCCTGAAGCGGAATTGGAAATCATTGTTTCTGACGACGGGTCAACAGACGACACCTTACAAATCATAGAATCGTATCACGACGAAAGGATTAAGATTTATCACCATCAACAAAAAAGCACACACAAATACAAAAAAGAGCTTTTTGCCGCAACAGAGAATTTCGGTTATGCTTTAGAGAAAGCAAATGGAGACTATATCTTCTTGTCTGACCAAGACGACATCTGGGCGCCATACAAGATAAAAAAGTCGTTGGACGTGCTAACAAAACATGGAGGATTGTGTGCTACAGCTTTCTATATGGGAGCGAATACCAAAGAGATATGGGGTGTGGTCAAATATAAAGAATACCCAAGATTCAAACTGAGGAGAGAACGGTATTTCTATGGTTTTAGCATAGGAATGACAAAAGAGTTTCTTAAGAAAATCATACCCATGCCCGTCATCCCGTCACACGATATTTTCATGACTATGGCAGCTTCCTTCAGTAATTGTACCACAATTATTGATAAACCATGCGCATTTCACAGGAAGCATGCTGGGAACACAACAAGAAACAGCATGTATAGTCCTTTCTTGTTCCGCTATTATTATAGAATAAAGATGCTTCTCTATGCTATTTGGAGAAGTTTTTTCGTATAGGCATATTTAATATGATATTATTCTTACTCCTTTTCTTCTTTGTTTTTATATAAAATGGAGTTCGCAAAGATTGGATTCCATCAGAATATAATTCATACAAATGATAAAGGGTGGCGTTTTCAAGTGGAATTAATGAGATTGTTGCTTCCTGCTTTATTCTCCATTGCTATAATTCTTGCGGTTTCATCACTATCATACTTTGTTACCAATTCATTTCTACAAAATCCTGTTTCATTAATATGGAATGAACAACCAAATAAACCGTTTGAATATATAAAGATGTTGGGGAATTTGTGGTTCTTATTTGCATTATTCTTCGCAAAACAAAGTTTTTATTTGACAAGGTATTTCTTTGGGATGAGGTTCCTTCCGATTTTTTGTCTGCTATTAGGTGCACTAATTGTTATAATAAGCAAATACTTAATATTACCTCTAGGGCTTTCTATCGGTATTAGCGTTCTACCTTTTATCTGGTGTGGGTACTATCTGAAGCATCATGGAGGAGCTGACACCGGTGTTCCAAAATGGTTTTATGTTTCAATTCTGACGTGGGCTGTCTATATATTATTCGGTAAAATGAGAGTTGGTACAATGACTTATTCATGGGGATATCTACCAGACATAATCGCTGCATGCGGGGGGACATTGGCTTTCTACCAGATTTCGAAAGGTATAGAAAGGAAAACAACATATATTAGAAAAATTCTCTCTTTCTTGGGCGTTTATTCTCTTATCTTAATCTGCGCTCCTAGCATAGAAACTTATTGTTTCCCAATACATAAAATTTTGCCAGTAATGCCTCTACGCTCTATCTTCGTAATTGTCGGCAAGGTAGGATGGTGCGCTTTAGCTCTATATGTTTGTATTAAGATTCCTCTCCTGAGAAAAATATTCGGTGTAAAATAAGATGTTAAAGATACTCATAAACTCATATACCTGCTGTCCCGGGATGGGCAGCGAGCCTGGAATGGGATGGAACTGGATTGTACATCTCGCCAAGCACTGCGAATTGTTTGTTATCACTGAGGGGGAATACAGAGCGCAGATTGAAGCGTGGATGGACAATCCTGAAAATGCTGTAACTGCAGGGAGGTTGCACTTCTACTACAACCCTGTATCGGAAAGCATCAGGAAGATGTGCTGGAACCAAGGGGACTGGCGGTTCTATAAATACTACAAAGACTGGCAACTGAAGACGGCAGAGATAGCCAGAGAGATTTGTAAAAGAGAGAAGATTGATATTCTGCACCAGTTGAACATGATAGGGTTCCGCGAGCCAGGATATCTATGGCTGGTCAGCCAAGAGACGGGAATCCCCTTTGTATGGGGGCCTATAGGGGGACTGAAACAGTTCCCATTGCCCTATGCGAAAGGCGGTGGAATAAAAATGAAGGCTTTCCTGAGGCTGAAGAACTTTCTTAATATCTGGCAACTAAAGCATGATAACCGCGTAGACAAGGCTTTCAAACAGGCCTCGCTGCTTATATCATCGATTCCAGACTCTTATCAAGCCATCAAGAAGTACAAGGGATTGGAGTCAGTCATCATCCCAGAGACCGGCACTTTCATTGGAGATAACGATAACGGGAACGATAACGTCAACTATAACGATAACAGTGGAAGATTCTATGGGGAAAAACTAACAGTGCTATGGGTAGGTAAGTTTGACTTTAGGAAACGACTAGATATAGCCATCCGAACTACTGCAAAGGCCAGGGATGCTGGGGTAAAGATGATGCTCAAGGTATATGGTGCAGGCAGTCATCAGCAACAACAAACGGCTACAGAAATGGCACAAGGTCTCGGTATTACTGATAGCATCGAATGGATGGGAAACCGTCCTAATAGCGAAGTAACGGAGGAGATGCGCAAGGCGGATATGCTGCTTTTCACCAGTGTCAACGAAGACACGTCTACGGTCGTGCTCGAAGCCATCAGCAACCGGCTTCCTATTCTTTGTTTTGATGCATGCGGAATGGCTGCGGTTGTCAATAACGACATTGGTTATAAAATTCCATTGACTAATCCAGAACAGTCTGTCAAGGACTTTGCAACGAAGATAGGGTATCTATATCAGCACAGAGAGAGACTTGTAGAGATGTCGGCGAACTGCATAGCCAGACAGGAAGAGCTGTCGTGGCAGCACAAAGCTGAGTATGTGGCTGGCTTATACAGGGATTTGTCAGGAAAATGACGGTTAATGATATGAAAAGGATTTTAGTAACAGGCGGAGCCGGGTTTATTGGCTCCCATCTATGCGAGAGGTTGGTGAACGAAGGGCACGACGTGATCTGCCTGGACAATTTCTACACCGGCTCGAAGGAGAACGTGTGGCACCTGATAGGAAGGCCGAATTTCGAGATGGTCAGGCATGACGTCTGCCAGCCCTACTGGGCTGAGGTGGACGAGATTTACAACCTGGCCTGTCCGGCGTCGCCCATCTACTACCAGAACGACCCGATACAGACGACGAAGACGTCGGTGTTCGGCGCCTACCACATGTTAGGACTGGCCAGGCGTACCAAGTGCAAGATTCTGCAAGCCTCTACCAGTGAGGTGTATGGCGACCCCGCCATACATCCGCAGCCGGAGAGCTACTGGGGGAACGTCAATCCCAACGGACTGCGCTCTTGCTACGACGAGGGCAAGCGATGTGCTGAGACGATGTTCTTTGACTATCACCGCATACACGGTGTGAAGATCAAGGTTATCAGGATTTTCAACACTTACGGGCCGAGAATGTACCAGAACGACGGGCGGGTGGTCTCAAACTTCATCATGCAGGCCTTGCGCGGGGAGGATGTCACCATCTATGGAGATGGCAGTCAGACGCGCTCGTTCCAGTATGTCAGCGACTTGATAGAGGGTATGACGAGGATGATGAACAGTGGGGATGACTTCACGGGGCCTGTCAACATCGGGAACCCGGGGGAGTTCACGATGCTGGAATTGGCGGAAAAGGTCATCTCAATGACGAAGTCAAAGAGTAAGATTATCTTCCAGCCATTGCCTCAGGACGACCCGAGAAAAAGGAAACCCGACATATCGTTGGCGAAGGAGAAGCTGGACTGGCAGCCAGTGGTCGGCCTTGACGAGGGTCTGGAGAAAACAATCGAGTATTTCCGTAAGTTTGTATAGGCTATTAATGTCTCCCACGGATCTCACGGATTCTTTGATAAGGTCACACAGATCTCACAGATCTCACAGATCTTTTTTGGTCGTCACACAGATCTCACAGATCCCACAGATGTTGTGCCGTATGCTTCTTTTCCGTAGGCACTACATAGCTCCACAATAAAATCTGTGGGATCTGTGAAATCTGTGTGACCTGTGTGACCTTCATAAAATTTTGAATAAGATTTTCTTCAGATTTTGAGCGAAGCGACCCCTAAAATATCACTGGTCGGCCTGTCGGCCTCAAAATCTTAGAAAAATCTATTATAAAATCTGAGTAACCAATCGAATTCATAAAATTATTATTAAGGTTTTCTTCAGATTCTGAGCGAAGCGACCCCCAAAAACAATCTGCGAGATCCGTGAGATCTGTGTGACAGAATACAACAATCTCGAGATTGTTCCAGCAATTGACCGATGAAATAATGGCGATTATCCGCAATTTGAGGAGAAAAGATTTGGAGAATTAGAAAAAAAACGCTATTTTTGCAGAAAACTTTGACAAGTAGTAGCATGAAATACCCGATAGGCATACAGAATTTTGAGAAGATACGGCGTGAGGGTTACGTCTACGTAGACAAGACACAGCAGATGTGGAAGATGGTGTCGGAGGGAAGCTATTACTTCCTCTCACGCCCCCGTCGCTTCGGCAAGTCACTGATGATCAGCACACTGGAAGCCTTCTTCAGTGGCGAGCGCGAGCTGTTCAAGGGACTGTACGTCGATAGTGTGGAGTGGGACTGGCAGCAGTATCCCATTCTGCACCTGGACTTGAACACGGAAAAGTACGACTCGGTCGAGGCACTGGAAAACAAGCTGAACTTGTTCCTGTCAACGCTCGAAAAAGCATATGGCAAGAATCCTGATGAGAAATCGTTCGGCACACGCTTTGAGGGAATCATACAAAGGACATTCGAGAAGACTGGCCGTCAGGCGGTCATCCTTGTCGACGAATACGACAAGCCATTGCTGCAGGCCATCGGCAATGAGAAGCTGCAGACCGAGTACCGCAATACGCTGAAAGCCTTCTACGGTGCGCTGAAGTCTGCCGACCGCTATATCAAGTTCGCCTTCTTGACGGGAGTGACGAAATTCAGCAAGGTGAGTGTGTTCAGTGACCTGAATAACCTTACAGACCTCTCGTTTGACGACCGCTATGCCACTATCTGTGGCATTTCCGAAGGCGATCTGCATGAGTATTTCGACGAGAGCATCCAGCAGTTGGCCGATGCCAATAAGATGACGAAGGAGGCCTGCTACGAACGTATGAAGGAGGATTACGACGGCTATCACTTCGACATAGACACGCCAGGTATGTATAATCCCTTCAGTGTGCTCAACACGCTCGCCAAATGCCGTTTCCGCGACTACTGGTTTGAGACGGGCACACCCTCATTCCTGGTCTACCAGCTGCAGAAGACGGGCTATCCGCTCGACAACATGACTGAGGAGGAGCTGTCTGCCGACACGCTCAACTCCATCGACTCCATGGACGTGAACCCGCTGCCACTGCTTTATCAAAGCGGCTACCTCACCATCAAGGACTATGATCCGGAGTTCAAGACCTATCGGCTCGGCTTCCCCAACAGGGAGGTGCGCGAGGGGTTTATAAAATATCTCTATCCCTTCTATACCCCCAAGACCCAAGACCTTGGCCAGTTTGCTATTGTCCACTTTGTCAAAGACATCCGTAGTGGGCGTGCCGAGGCCTTCATGACCCGCTTGTCGGACTTCTTCGCCACGGGCGACTACCAGGTCATGGGCAGGCTGGAAATCTACCTGCAGAACACGCTGAACGTCATCTTCAACCTGATGGGACTGTACGTGGAGGTGGAACGCCATACCACCAATGGTCGTATGGACATGGTGATACAGACGCCCCAGTATGTCTATATCATTGAACTGAAGATTGACCAGACGGCAGCCGTCGCCCTGCAGCAGATAGAGCAGCGCGGCTATGCCAATGCCTTTGCGGGCGACACAAGGAAGCTGTTCAAGATTGGCATCAACTTCTCGTCAGAGAAGAAGTTGATTGACGACTGGAAGGTCGTGGAATAGTCACACAGATCTCACATATCCCACAGATGTTATATTACCAGTTACACTTTAATAGTCACCGCTTAACTCCCCATTTGAATCTGTGAGATCTGTGAGACCTTCATAAAATTTTGAATAAGATTTTCTTCAGATTCTGAGCGAAGCGACCCTAAAATATCACTGGTCGGCCTGCCGGCCTCAAAATCTTAGAAAAATCTATTATAAAATCTGAGTAACCAATCGAATTCATAAAATTATTATTAAGATTTTCTTCAGATTCTGAGCGCAGCGACCCCTAAAAACAATCTGTGGAATCCGTGTGACCCGGCATAAAATCTGTGAGATCTGTGTGACCAAACAATCAAAATCTGTGAGATCTGTGAGATCTGTGTGACCTGATAATTAAATCTGAGAGATCTGTGTGACCTTAGAAGAAAAATCGGCGAGATTGGTGAGGAACGCCAACTGCTGTGACAGCTGCAACCGGACGAGTTGCAGCTGTTGCTGTTTATTACCTGTTCTTATGCTGCAGGAACCAGCGATGGGTGTAGCAGTTGTAGAGGAGGAGGGCAGCGACAGCAAGGCCGAGGGAGGTGACGAGGAGACTGTCGCTGTCAGCAGGGAAAAGAGCGTAGCCGAGACCAAGGCCGAAGGCAAGACCACTCTCCCACCCTAAGAAACAGGTGCTCTGGGAGGTGCCACGCTGACAGTGGCGGCTGAGCTTGATGAAGAACAGCAGGAAACGGGAACAAATGATGCCGACGGACAGGCCGAGGAGGACGGGACCGACATACCACACGACGGGCAGCGGACGGGTGTAGGCCATCAGCTGGACGGCGAGCAGCAGGATGAGACCTGTGACAATCTCGCTCTTCAGCTCGGCCTCGCGGAAGACGAAACGCTGGGCAAGCAGGGCGAGGAGAAACCCCACCATGACAAGACCATAGAAGCGGAAGGAGAGGGTCAGGGCGAGCAGCATGCCTACCGACACGCCTATCAGCAGCAGGTTGAGGAAGAGGGGCATGCTGCCCGTGAGGAAGAAACGGTCGAGACTGACAACACGCAGCGTGTCGCTGGGTGTGCGGAAGGGGAATTCGACGATGAGGATGAGGACGACGGCGACGACAGTACAGCCGATGCTACCCAAGAGGACGGCATCGAAACCGAGATTGCGAGACAGCACAAGACCGGCAAAAGGCCCTAAGGACAGGGCGAAGCGCGAGAACCACGCAGCAGAGTGGTTGGCCTCGGTGCGCTTGTCGGACTCGCAGACATCGATGATGAGGGTGCTGGAGAGCACCATCTGCGCCAGTCCGAAGGTGGCGCCCAACAGCAGGCGCTGCACGAGGATGACCCAGAACTCGACGAACTGACTGTGAAGACTCTCAACATAATAGAGGACGGCGATGCTGGCTGTCATGCCAATGACGGCCCAGATGCACACATGATTGCGGCGATAGCGCTGGACGAGCCAGGAACAGAAGGCACCGAAGAGAAAGAGTCCGGCGGCAAAGACACCCATGGAGAGTCCCACCTCGAGTGGTGAGAAGTTCTCCTCCTGAGCCAGCCAGACAGGCAGCGTGGGAATGAGCATATACACCGCCACCGACAGGAGCATATTGCTGATGGCCAGCAGCCAGAAGTCGCGGTGCCAGAGACGGACGTGAACAGGGGTGTTTTGCGTATTCATCAATCGTTGTCGTTGTTTTCTGGGTGCAAAGGTACGGATTTTTTTGCAATTTTGCTGCTTATGCAATAAAAAAACGTTTTCAGCGTTATTATGTAACGATGAACATCAAACGGACACTGCTCATGACCTGCCTCCTGCTGTTGACGGCAGTCAGGCTCCTGGCCGACGACTTCACGCTGAAAGGGAAGGTTGTCGACGAGGAAGGCAATGCCATGGAGCTGGCCTCGGTGAGCTGTCTGGAACAGGCGAAGCTGACGATGACAAACCTGAAGGGCGAGTTTAACATATCGCTTCATTCCGCTGACTCAGTGACTGTCAGGTTCACGATGGTTGGCTACAAGCCGAGGGTGAGGACCTTCAAGAAGCCAAAGGGGACGCTGACCGTCCAGATTGTGATGAGCCACATAGACGCCATGCAAGAGGTGGTCGTCACAGAACGGCGCAGACAGACGACGACCACCGAACAGCTGGACATCAAGAACATCAAGAACTCGCCATCGGTGACGGGCAATGCCGTGGAGGAGATGATTCAGCAGCAGGCTGGCGTGTCGACCCACAAC
>JAEEGL010748363.1_pt1 | contig 59158 bp, 43 predicted proteins | sample 9134231 | NCBI WGS metagenome assembly JAEEGL01 (sample SAMN16246548, study PRJNA631951) | gut metagenome | biome: gut microbiome; feature: rumen; material: fiber-attached | host: Bos | place: Iran: Karaj | collected 2018-10
CGTCTCTCGCGCAATGCGCTTCGACTTGCGCATTTGATTTGCTCACTGGGCTCTACATTCGCGCCATTCACTGGATGGCGCTCATTCCGGCCCCCCAGACCCCGCCAAAGGGCTGAGCTCTTTGGAATCCGCAATAGTGTTTGGATACTACTAAATACATTCTGTCTACTATGGCCTGCAATATGCCGTTTGGGCGGGTTTGCATGGTGTAGGCAATTATTTAAGTTCAAATACGCTTACACATACACAACTCATCTTCGGAGAACCTCTCATTATGCTTGCAAAACTCCCGATTCCCTTGCAAAAGAAGCTCACCAGAACTGTATCACAGTGCTCCATTGCCTGGCATTTGATCGAGCCGAACGACCGGATTATGGTGGCGTTTTCGGGAGGCAAGGATTCCATACTGCTCATCCATCTGCTGGATTCGATTCGCCGGATCGTGCCATTCCATTTCGATATCGGTGTTTTTCATCTGAACCAGTCGGCACCTGAGTTTCCAGCCAAAGACGTGCTTGGACGCATTGCACTGGAGGGTTTTGACGTCTGGTCGGAAGATCTCGAGACGCAGAAGATACTTGCCGATAAGGTGCCGCCCGGCGATTCGCCCTGCGGATTGTGTTCGAGGCTCAGACGCGGCATCATCTATACCCAGGCTCAGAAAAAAGGCTACAACAAGATTGCGCTTGGACATCACCGCGATGATGCGATTGAAACCCTGATGATGAATCTGCTGTTCAATGGTCAGCTTAAATCCATGCCGGCGATTTTAACCGCCGACAACGGTGTGAGCGTGGTGATTCGTCCGATGCTTTATGTGCCGGAGTCGCTGCTTATCGAGGCATCCCAATATCTGGAAATACCGGTTACAGAACAGACTTTTTGCACGCGCGGACATTCGGGCGAAAGATACCAGACCAAACAGCTGCTCGCAGAACTCGAATCCAAAAATCCCAACACCAAAGGCAGCATCATGCGTGCGCTGCACAATGTGATCCCGTCGCATTTGCTCGACGAGAGCATTGGGAGAATCAAGAAGGAATAAAACAAAAGCCACGCTCGATGCGTGGCTTTTGTTATATTGTCGTATATTCGGTTGTAATATTCAGGCTGTATGGCATTCGTATGGTTTTGCTGAATCAGTGTGGATATGATGAGCTGATTGATGGCTCCAACCGTCTGGCGCCTGGAACTTAGCGCTTGTGGCTTATGGCTGGGAATCAGAGCCATAAGCTATAAGCTATAAGCTATAAGCCATAAGCCACTGGCACATGCCTCATTGGTGAAAAGCTATATCCACGCTGTTTCAGTAGATTCAAATGTATTATTCGGCCTGAATCTTAATCTGCTTTGGCTGTGCAGATGATGGTTTGGCGAGCGTGAGCGCCAGAACACCATGTTTGTAATCGGCCCGGCATTTCGAAGCATCCAGACCTCTCATCACACGGAACTGTCTGTAGAACATCTGAGGCGGGAAACCGTCGACTTCAGATTTGGCTTCGACCGTAAGGATTTCCTTGTCGAGATTGACTGTAATCTTTGCGGGATCGAGACCAGGCATATCCATGTTGACGATGAAACTATCTTTAGTTTCTATAATATCGGCAGCTGGCTGCACGCGAACTATGCGTTCTTCAGTTTCCTGCTGGTCGCCTTTAACCTGCAGTTTGTCGTTACAATTACAACTCTGAATCATATTCTCTGACATGATACATTCTCCTTATATTGAATAGTTTTGCTGAAAGTTGAACCGTGGATGTATTACCCGTTGATCGTAATCTGTTTTGGTTTGCTCTCGGGAGCTTTGGGCAATACGACATGCAGAATACCATTCTTAAGCGTAGCAACTGCTTTGTCGGCTTCGACTCTTGCCGGAAGTGCAATACTTCTGCGGATATCGTAGTCGCCGCGTTCTGAAAGATAGCATGTCTGATCCTTGTCACGTGCAATTGTACGTTTTGCGCTGAAGGTTAATGTATCGTTGTGTACCGAAAGTTCCATATCTTTTTCTTCAACGCCGGGCAGTTCTGCCATGAATTCCAGATTCTCACCAGCATCTATCAAATTCATACGCAGATTGCCGAAACCCTCTCTGCATGCGCGATCGCGAAGCATCCAGTCTGCAAACGAACGATTAAAAAGACGATCAATGTCACTCCAAAGTGTAAACATAGTGAACCTCCTATTAAATAAACCGATGGCGCTGACCACCAATTATATAAGTTTGTAACTTCTGCCATGAACCTTCATGGCATCCGTCATCCAACACCACACATCATGATCACGGTCTCCGAAGTGTCAAGTCGGAGATATATTTTTTTTTCGACAATTGTTTTTAATTGTTACTATTCAGCCGCGCTCCCCCCGGATTTCTGCCAGCCTAAAGCGCTGGCTCCCCAAATGCGGGCTGAGTCTTTATGAATCACTGCTATTTTGCAGAAATATGTTAAAAACCGTATTGTTTATTGATAAAATGATAGATAAGATACAGGTTGTGAATCGTGACTGGCATTTGCCGGCAAATTTGGGAGGTTGCGATGTTTGAGAGTTTGAAATCTGTGTGGCAGCGGCTGAAGGAAAAACTGACAGTTCCTGCGGCTGCGTTTGGTGTGATTGGTGTGAGCACGACGCTTGCCTGCTGCTATGGGCCAGCGCCTGAGTATCCGCTCGAAGATTACGAGACCGTGGAGGCTTGCGAGACCATGCTGCGGGAGTGCGCACAGGTGCATGGATTGTGGTCTGACGACTGCTCGACAGAGGTCATGTCTTCGTGCAATTCGTCGATTGAGAGAAACGCGCGCTCCGTGTTTAATAGTAAAGCCAATGCAAATTACGAATCGTCAGTGCTTCGCATGCTGGACAACAAGCAGCTCACCGAAGCAGCCACACTCGAGGCACTCGTGATGCCGTGGATGAACTGCGCGGTCACTGGTGTTGCCAGAGCGCAATCCTGCGAGGGAGAGCAATACATAGAGGTTAAACAGATACTTTCGGACGATCGCTTCAAAGACCGCAGCATACGCTGGATTGTGGCCAAAATGGCGATCGAATCGGATCGCGAGGCGCTTCGTGCCCGCGGTTATGAGCTGGCTGCCGCCGCCATCGAAAACGACGCGATTGTCGACGTTTCTGTCGCCAAAGTGCTCGCCATACTCGCTGGCGAAAGGAACGAGTACGCGCTGCTTGCTGGACTTGAGTCGTTTGGTGCGGCCGTGATCGGCAATTATTCCCGCGTCAAATCTTCGTCTGATGCAGCTGCATATCTGGATGCGGCAAAAGCCAATGTCCAGGCGCTGGACGATATTCTCAAATCTGCCCAGAACAATACCTATACAGAAATTCAGGATGTTGTGCACTCGCTCGCCGATCAGATTGGTGCGCTCGAGTTGTAATATTTTGGGGGGACAGCGCCGCTATCTCACTGGCGTTCGATACGCGGGCGCTGCGGCTGCTATCTCACTGGCGTTCGATACGCAGCCGCCCGATTTTGGTGCGTATCGGCCGGGCAACAGCTGTTGCGAGGCGTATGCGCGCAGACCGCAAGGCGGGCGAGCACATAGCCGAGCACGGCGGCCGTATCCGCGATGCGGATAGGCCGGCGAATACAAAAAAAAGCGGCACCGGACCTGATGTCTGATGCCGCTGATTGATTTGAACTATTCTATAATCGATGCGCAGAATCAGGCTTTGCGCGAGGCGCGTCTGCGCATGGGGATGAGGCCCAGGAAGAGGCCGGCCAACAGGATGGTCCATCCGAAACCGGCGGAAGTGCTGGTGATGCTGCAGCCGACGTTCTGGATTTTGCCTTCGTCGTCGGCGACGATATCGTTGGGAATATTGACGTTGATATCGTATGTGACGGGATCGGTGGCCGACTGACTCGTTGCGCGGATGGTGTATTGGCCGGCGGGGATGGAGGTGGCGCCGTTGGCGAGGATGCATTCCCACTGGCCGTCTTCGGAGGCGATGGTGTAGCAGGAGGCGGCGATGGTGTTGTCGTCGGAGATGAGGACGACGTCGACGTGCTGGTTGGGATCGGCGTTTCCGCTCACTTTGAGGCCGTCGCGGCTGATGATGGCGTCGTCATTTTTGGGGGAGAGGACGCGCATGTTTGCGGCCGATTTGGGCGCGGTGACTTCGAACACGATATCGCGGGTGCTGGTGAGACCTTCGAGATCTGTGACGAGCAGCTGGATGACGTAGGTGCCGGGGTTGGCCGGCGCTGCGAACGAGATGCTGGAAGTTGCGGGCGGATTGGTGAGCGCGAACGAGATATCGGGAGACCACCATGCGAACGAGATTTCATCGCCATCGGGGTCGTATGAATTCGAGGCGTCGAGGGTGATGCTGGTGCCGGGGAGGACGGATGAAGCATAGCTGTTCAGGACGATGACGGGCTTTCCGGCGCTGGTGGAGATGGTGCACTGATGATGGATGCAGAGGGCTCCGTTGGCGCATTCCCTGTCGGCATTGCACGATGAGAGACAGACGTTCTGGCTGTTGCAGGTGTAGAATTCGCAGGTCTGTTCCTGGTTTTTGCATTCGCCGGCGATGCAGACCGGGGTGGTGATGGTGTTGACGTCGCAGGTGATTTCGCCGCACAGATCGCCTTCGTTCAGCGGCGTGATGACGCAGCCGCGCGTATCGTCGCACGAATTGACCGAGCAGGCATTGCCTGTATCTGCGCAAACGATGGGGCTCCAGTTGAAGTTGTCGTTCGAGGGATTGCAGCGGTTGCATTTGGAGTTCGGATCGATGGCGCCGGCGGCATAGCACTTATTGCCGATGAGGCATTTGTCGGCGGTATAGCACTCGTTCTGCGAGGAGAAGAGGAAATCGATTCGGCCGATGTTGTCGATTTGTGAGGTGGAGGTGCAGGCGTCGGGGGCGGATACGATGAGGTCTTTCCATCCGGCGTTGTCGAGCTGTTCGACGATAATCTGGGTGCCCATGGCGTCGTTGATTCGGGTGTCGAGGTTGGAGATATGGGTCCAGTAGGGTTCGCTTGAAAAGACCTTGCCGTCTTTCGAGCCGAGGAATGCATAGACATAGGCCTGAGCTTTGTCGCTGCCGTTGTTCCGGATGCCGGGGGCGGCGGCGATGAGATCGTCTGCGCCATCGTTGTTGATGTCGGCGATGACGACCGTTTTTCCGAACAGGGCATTGGAGCGTCCGGAAGAAGCGGACCAGAGCATATCGGCCGGATCGAAGTCCTGACCGGCACCGCGGTTGGTGTAGGTGCGGACGCGGCCTTCGCGTTTGCGATTCTGCTGATAGTAGGGCTCACCGACGACGAGATCGAGGTCGCCGTCACCGTCGATATCGGAGAAAGCGACAGAACTGATTTGTCCGCCGGCAATTTCGTTTCCGGCTTCGTCATATTTCATGTCGCCATAGATGGGCGCACGTGACTGGACGAGTTTGCCGTCGATGAACTGATAGAAATAGATGGCGCCGCGCTGCGAAACGGTTGAGGACGCCTCTTTGTAGAGATTGTCGACGACAATGATTTCGGGAAGATCGGTGTTGCTGAGATTCTGAATGTAGATTTGCGAACCGAGGTTGAAGTTTGCGGATTCGGCGGTGATGGTATCGATCGGCGTGAGATAGCCGCTGTGATTGCAGATATCCGACATGACGCTGACGGTTGCGGGGAGATATTCGTATTCGGGGGAAATGGGCGTGGAAGCATAGACGATATCTTCGAATCCGTCGTTGTCGAGATCGGCAATGGCGAATTTGGTTGCGGCGAGACCAAGATCTGTCGAGCCCTTGAGATCCTTGATATGCCGCCACGCACCGGCCATTCCCCAGATGGAGATGCCGCCGACGAACTGATGGGAGGATGTGCTGACTGTCGGCATCGAGGCAATGAGGAGATCTTTTTTGCGTTTGCTCGTCCACATGCCTTTGCAGAAGTTGCCGGCCTGGATATCGAAACCAAATGAATCGGCTTCGTCACCGTCGCGTTCGATGCTGAATAAGGATGTGCCAAGGGCATTTGCACTGCCCCAGCGGCCTTCGATGACGCCGTGGGTGAGCAGCGAGGTTCGGGATGCGACGATATCGGGCGTGAATGATGAAGAAACCACGCGGAAATAGCCCGTGGCCATGGCATTGCCGAATCTGCCGTCGGCGACGGCTTCGTTTGCAAACCACGAAGTATTCTTTTCACTGTCGGACCACGCAGCGCCTTCGATATCACCAAAATTCTTCGGGTTGAGCGCCTGATGAACCGTCTTTAGGTTGCTGGCATTGCTGTCGCTGAGATCTGTTTCCGATGCACATGCACTCATGGTGGCTATGGCTGCCATACAAATACCAAGAATCAATTTATTATTCATCGTCACTCCTTGTTCATACGATAGGTCCGAACACCCCCACCAAACTTAGCAATTATAGAAAAATCAGGGCTTGTATTCAAACGAAATAAACCAAAACTCAAAACGTTGCCAAAAAACGGAAAAGTGCGAGGAATAGGGACGAAATGTCCGATGGGCATGGGTTTGAAAACGAGGAGTATGCGATGACATCACCAGAGAAACGAGATTGTCCAGAGTTTATAGCGAATCCGCGCAGATTTCATCTGCTGGGATGCTGCGGCACCGGTATGGGCGCGCTTGGCGTTTTGCTGTGCCAGGCCGGATATGAGGTGAGCGGTTCAGATATCGGTTTTTATCCGCCGATGAGCGATATCCTTGCGCACAGCGGGATTCGCACGATGGAGGGCTGGAAGCCCGAGCATCTGGATGGTCTCGATCCCAGCGATACAATCGTGGTGGTCGGGAATTTCTGCCGCCGGACGAACGAAGAATGTATTGAGGCGATGAACAGGGGCTTCGTCACATTGTCGCAGCCCGAGACGCTGTATCATTTCTTTTTGAAAAAGAAACAGCACCGCGTGGTGGTTTCGGGAACCCATGGAAAGACGACGACTTCGTCGCTGACTGCGGCGGTATTTGACGGTGCGGGACTGGATCCGTCTGTATTTATCGGCGGTCAGGTGCAGGCGTATGGCTGTGGTGCGCATCATGGCAAGGGCGATGTATTTATTGTCGAAGGTGACGAATACGATACCGCGTGGTTCGACAAAGTGCCGAAATTCTGGCACTATGCGCCCACCATGCTTTGTATAAACAACATCGAATTCGATCATGCCGATATCTATAAAGACCTCGAAGAGATCATCGGCGTGTTTATCCATCTGGTGCGCGGCATGCGTGCGGATGATGTGATTTGTTACAATGCCGATGACGATAATGTCTGCCGCGTGGTATCACAGGCCGGATGCAGAAAATATAGCTTTGGTTTGAACAGATCTGCAGATTATATGGCAGAAAATATATCGCTCTGCGACGGCGGACTGCGGCTTTGCGTGCGGGATATGCGCAAAAACGAAGTGATTGCGCAGATCGAGTCACCGCTGACGGGTCGCCACAATGCCTATAATCTGACGGCATCCAGTGTGATGGCGCATCTCAGCGGCATCGAACGATCGGCCATTGAAGACGGGCTCCGGTCGTATAAGGGCGTAAAGAAGCGGCAGGAGGTGATCGATGTGGTGAACGGGATCACGATATATGACGATTTTGCGCATCATCCGACAGCCGTTCGTGAGACGGTGCGCGCGATTCGTGCGCGTCATCCCAACAACCGCATCTGGGGTGTGTTCGAAATGAAGAGCAATACATCGCGGCGCGCCGTATTTCAGCACGAATATCCGGTGGCGCTGGCCGAATGCGACGAAGTGATTCTGAGTGCGCCCTGGAAAAAGGACGATCTGCCGCCCGAACAGCTCATCAACATCCCGCAAATCGTCGACGATTTGAATGCGCATGGCACGCACGCTCAGATGATTGCGCATGTCGATGATATCGTGGAATATCTCACAAAACACTGCAAATCCGGCGATATTATACTCGGCATGAGCGGTAGTTCATTTGACGGATTGCACAAAAAAATTGCCCATTCACTTAGAAATGGTTCATAAGTATATTATGGCGCGGTCGGCAGACTGCCGCCAATATCGATGACCATAATTTCTGTTGTTTGGGCACAGACATGGATCAATGCAGCACACAGTTCGAAATCCTTGACCGGGTGGATGTCGGCGGAATGGCCGAGATCTTTCGCGCACGCAATCTCGAAACCGGTGAGATCGTGGCGATAAAGCGCATCCTCCCGATGCTGGCCAGCCAGAGCGATTTCGTGAAGATGTTTGTGGATGAAGCGGCTGTGTGTATGTCGCTTCATCATCCCAATATCGTTCGGGTCGACCAGATCGGCCTGATGAACGATGCATTGTTTTTGTCGATGGAATATGTGGACGGCACGAATCTGCGGGAAGTGCTGAATTTTGCGAGTCAGTACAGCTTTCAGATTCCCATTCCCGAGGTCGTGCGCATTGCGATTCATGTGCTGGATGGTCTGGCTTATGCGCATACGGCCTGCAACAGCGATGGTGAGCCGCTGCGTCTGATCCACCGCGATGTGAGTCCGCCGAATATTCTGATCGGTTATAACGGCGATGTGAAGCTGACCGATTTTGGTCTGGTCAAGTCGAAGATGCAGATGACGCGCACGGTTCCCGGCTTGATTAAGGGAAAGTTCAGCTACCTGTCGCCCGAAGCGGCATATGGTGAAAGCATCGATCTGCGCAGCGATCTGTATGCGGTTGGCATTATCCTGTGGGAAATGCTCACATGCCGTCCGCTGTTTAACGATCCGGTCGAAATGAAGATTCTGGATCTGGTGCGCAAATCGATTATTCCGCCGATTTCGTCGATAAATCCGTCGGTTCCGCCGGAACTCGAATCGATCGTGCTCAAGGGACTGGCCCGCAATCGCACCGATCGATACCAGACCGCCGGTGAGTTCGCGGCGGATTTGCGCGGCTTTTTGAAGTCGATTGGCAATCCGCCTTCGGAACTGGGCAAGATTATTGCGGCGATCAAACCGCCCAAACATACCGATGAAGTTTCCGAGAAACCTGCCGAGGTTCGCTCTGACGAACGTCCTGTGATTCCGCTCAAGGCGCTGGATGAGGATGCGGGCGAATGTGATTCGGAAGACAGCCTGCCTGCACATCCGGTGGTATCGCCAGAAGACAGGGCTTTCGATGAAATGCCGACGATCGAAATGCAGCCTCCAAAGAAAAACGATAGCCGTGCGTTAAGCATTGCGCTCGTCATCGTGGTGCTGATCGCTGTGGCACTGATGTTTGCACTGCTCATATTGTGGAGATAGCCTCTCTTATGCTTTGTCTGTTCGATGCAGATCCTCGCTGTCTTGAGATTCTGCAGATCCATTCGATGTGCGTCTTTAAGAAGGCGGTTTCGCTTGCGAGAGCCAGCCGTTATGCGGATGCGATTGACTACCGGTTCCTGCGCGAGGCGTCGATGCTTCACGACTATGGCATTATCGGTGTGGATGCTGCGGGAATCTATTGCTTCGGCAGCGCGCCGTATATCGCGCATGGGGTGATTGGCGCGCAGTACCTGCGCCAGATCGACAAGGTGAAGTATGCGCGCCATGCGCGCGTGTGTGAGCGCCATATCGGCGCAGGCCTCACTGCCGAAGAAATTGAACAGGGTGAGCTGCCGCTGCCGCATCGCGACTATTTGCCCGAAACTTTCGAAGAAAAACTCATCACCTATGCCGATGGCTATTTCAGCAAGAACCCGAAGTATCTGCGGCAGGAAAAGCCATGGGAACATGTGTTGGGTTGTATGGAAAAATTTGGCCCGGGGCCCGTTTCGCGTCTGCTCGAATTGCACGGGATGTGGGCTGCCCAATAGTGGTGAATGATTATGAATCTGTCTGAATTTCCTGGCTTTTCAGAGGCACAGGTGCGCGAACTTCGCGCCATTAAACGCCATATTCATCAGCATCCCGAAACGTCGTGGCATGAATTCGAGACCACGAAGTATATTCGCGAACAATTGTCCCGAATCGATAACGTCGAGATACTGGAATTGGGGCTGGAAACCGGCGTGGTTGCAGTGGTTCACGGGCACAAACCCGGAAAAGCCGTGGCTTTGCGCGCTGATATCGACGGGCTGGAGGTTTGCGAGGCGTATCCTTCGGATTATCCAAGTCTGATCGAGAATCGGATGCATGCGTGCGGCCACGATTTTCATACGACATCGTTGATTGGTGCGGCGAAATTGCTGTCGCAGACGCGAAACGAATGGTGCGGTGATGTCGTGCTGATATTCCAGCCGGCCGAGGAAACGACCGATGGTGCGCGCGTGGTTATCGGTACGGGAATCTTTGAAAAATACCCGATCGAGGCGATATTTGGCCTGCATAACCGCCCCGAAATCACGACGGGACATGTCGTCGTCAAACCGGCCCCGCTGATGGCTGCAAAGATCAACTTTACCGTGACCGTGCATGGGGTTGGCGGGCATGGATCGATGCCGCACAAGTGCGTCGATCCCATCGTTTGTGCGGCCGCGATTGTGCAGCATGTGCTGACGATAGGGTCGCGCAATGTGGATCCGATGCAGGCCATCGTGCTGTCGATTTGCTCGATTCATGGCGGGACGCCGCAGAATCTCATCGTCGATCGCGTCGAGATGACCGGTGCCATGCGCTATCTGTCGCCGGAAGTCGGCAAACGCGCGCTTGAACGCCTGAAAACCGTGATTTCTGCGACTGGGACGGCGTTTGAGTGCACCACCGAGTTCAATATTGTCGAGCAGGTTCCGGCGGTGATTAACAGCCCCAAATTGCTCGACAATGCCCTGACGGCTGCGAAAATTGCGATTGGCGAGGATGCGGTGGTGGATTCGGAAAGCGCTTTGGCGTCGGAGGATTTCGCAGATTACATGCAGCTGGTGCCTGGATTCTTCTATTGGCTGGGGTCGCGAAAACCCGACGAGCCCGTGTATTCATGGCACAATGATCATTTTCACACGGATGATGATGCACTTGAATATGGCGCACGGCTGCTGGCCGTTTCGGCGCTGACGGTGCTGGCATAGCGGATGCGCGTGACGCGGCCCGGCCAATTGCCAAAAACGCCGGAAATACAGTGCTTACGCGGGGGCGCAGCCAACGCAGAGGGGGTAGCGGCGTATTGGGGCGGCGCTATTTCGCTTGCGGGCGACCACATGGGGTCGCCCCTACAAGCTCAATACGCGCTCGCGCGCCGGCTATTTCGCTGTCGCTCAATACGCCGCGCCAATAGACGCGCAGGGGGAGACTTCCCCCCACAAAAAAAGAACACACTTGCGCGATCAGCGTCTGTCGAGCCTATAGCAAGGCACACCGTTGATATCGTCGATGCGGACGGCGTGGAAGTAGCTCATCGAAATATCGTGATCGGAGCCGACTTCGGTGTGGATTTGCAGGCAGTTGTTTGGGAGAACGCTCTGGACAAAGCATTTGCCGAGTGTGGGATGAATGAGCCAGTCGCCGACCTTGATGTCGAGGATTTGCGGATTGATGCTGCTGGACGGTTTGCGGCTGCGTTTGGTGGGCAGCGAGGCGTGATCGAGATCCTCCTGGACGCGGGACTGGGCCGGCACTTCGGGTTTGCTTTGTTTTTCGAGGGCCGGGATGCTGCTGGCCTGTGCGGAGCGGCGGCGCTGCTTGACGCTGGGAATGCCGGTGTTGAGGTTTTCGAAATCGACGACCGAATTGTCGGTGGTGCGGATGGCGCTTGAATCGGCAGAGGCTGTCGGCGTTTTTTTGCGCAGGACGACCTCGGGGGATGACGGCGTGTGCAGAACACTGGGGATGTTTGTGATGGCCGGGATTTCGGAATCGCCGTTGTCGATGCTGTTGAAATCGGCTGTGAGACCAATCACCGATTCGTTGTTGAGGAGAATGCCCGATGCGTAATCTTCGTCGTAGGCGCTTTGAATCTTGGTGATGGGCACGAGACCGGTAATCGGATCGAGCGCGCGCATCAGGCGCAGATCGTCGCAAATCGTGAGATGGAGCTCGGCGGAATAGACTTTGGCGTCCTGGAGCATGCCGCCGACTGTGTGAAGCTGCTCAAATGCGCGGTAAACGACGACGCACGAAGCGCTCACAATGGTTTCGTTGCCCATCATGGTGATGTTGCCGATGATGTTGGGAACGCTGACGAAGCTGTCGGACGAGAAGATGGTGGTCATCGCATGCTGATCGGGATCGAGCGTCTGAAGCCGGCATTTCGAAAAAAATCCGCTTCCCATAAACACGCATGAACGCGCGCGTTCCCGCATGAAAAATGCTTTTAATGATTCTATAAAGTCTTCGCCCTTATCCAGCCTGGCAATGACCTGGCGGTTTCTCAGACTTGCACCAAACTTCATTTTTCTTCACCTCACATCACATCAATCGCAAATAGGAACAAAAAATACAGCAATCTCCCTTTTGTAATGGATAATCTTTAGGCGTGTCAATAATTGAATGTATCACGCCCGGGGCTACCGCATTTAACCTTGGCATGATTCCGTCCAAAGCCCGTTAGGGCTTTGATGTTTGTAGCCCCCCGGTTGCGTTAGCTACCGGGGGATAATTGCGCATTCTCTTTTTCTTCTTCCCCCCCAATTTGCCTGCCCTTTGGGCGGGTAAACTGGGGAAAAATGAAGGGGGGAATCGCCTTGATCCCCCGGTGGTCGTCTGCGGCTCCAACCGGGGGCTATTGATATGGAACGCCTACGGCGTTCATTACATAAAATGCTGTGACGAATCGTTAATTACCCTGGATGGCCGCTTTGCATCTGGCCTCCATGGTGCTGAGATTGCGGCGTTTGGATGCGCCCATCTGCGAGAGACCACCGGTCGACCAGATGCCGACTTTGGCGTCCTGGGCTTCTTTTTGTGCCAGGCAGATGTCTTTGCGTTTGGATGACGGGAATTCGGTATTGGAGAAAGCCATGCCGAGTCTGGTGAGCTCTGTGCTGAAGTCGTACGAAGCGTTGCCCTTTGCGTAGCCGACATAGGCCAGATCGCGGTGACCTGTGGCATCTATCGGGCATGTGCCGTCCGACTCGGGATCGTCGCAGGTGAGAATGATGCTGGTTTCGGCGGGAACGAGCGAAACTGCGGCCTGCCATGCTTCGTAGCCGTATATTTCGTTATCGTTGGTGTAGTTGGTGTCTTGCGTGCAAGTTTGGTAGCGGCCGTTGAATTCTTTGGTGCATTCGGGCGCATCGATGCCCTGGATGCGGATATTGAAGCGAATGCGGACCCAGCTTTGTTTTTCTGAGTCGTATTCATATTCATTGCATTTGCCGTCGCCGATGGGGCGCACCCAGGCCGTATCGCCGTCCACCCATTCAATAAGCGCGGCTTTGCTGTTGTTGGTGAGCTCACACTGGGGCAGTTCTTCGGCACATTTGCCGATATCGGCATAGCAAAAACGTTCGCATGTTTTCGCGGTTTTCCATCCATAGCATCCGTTGTCGAGCATCTCGCATTTTGACAATATTTTGCCGCTGCACGAGTATTTGTCTGGGGTGCATGGTGCCAGGCATTCGTCGGAGCATTCGCCATCCTTGCATGTTCTCGGGCAGGTTTCGAGGAGCTTCCATTTGATGGTGCCGTTATCGTCGATACATTCACGGCGATTGACGCCGGAGCAGGCGATCTTGCCGACATCGCAAACCGGTTGGCTGGATGATTTGCACGCGTTGTTTTCGCAGGTATAGGGGCACGTTTCGAGCTTTTGCCATTCGCTGGAATCGCCGCTGGCTTTGCACTCCATCAGATCTTTGCCGCTGCATTTTTTGGCGCCGATATTACAGCTCTGTGCGGGATCGGTGCATTCGTCGATTTCACAGGCGTATGTGCAGGTATCGAGTTTTTTCCATTCGCTGGAACTGCCGCTGACCTGACACTCCATCAAATCATTGCCGCTGCATTTTCTGGTGCCGATATCACATCCCAGAACCGGCGCAGTGCATGCATTGTTTTCGCATGATGTGGTGCATGTTTCGAGCTTTTCCCAATCGCTGGAATCGCCTTTGGCTTTGCATTCCATCAAATCATTGCCGCTGCATTTTTTGGTGCCGATATCACATCCCTGCGCCGGCGCAGTGCATGCATTGTTGACGCATGATGTGGTGCATGTTTCGAGTTTTTCCCAATCGCTGGAATTGCCTTTGGCCTTGCATTCCATCAGATCCAGACCATTGCACTTTTTGGTGCCGATATCGCAGGGTTTGCTGGAACCGCAATCCAGGCCCAGGTCTTCGATTTCCTGCGGCGTAAAGATAACGCACGGATCGGTCGACTGATTGTTGTTTCCGGCATTGCCGTTCGAGTCAGAATCATTGTCGGTGCATGACGGCATGCATATACACATGCATGAAAGGGCTGCTATTGCCAAAGAAAACCTTCGAATTCTGCGCATGATTTCATCCTATATCGTAATAATGTTTTTGCCGGAATGCAGCGGTGTCTGCCATTCCATAAAAACGCCTGCAAGACCGGAACCCGATGCTGCCGTCTATCCAATAGTGTTTAATCTTGCCCGATTCAAGTATAAAGGCTGAATAGTTATCGATTATGGCCATAAAATTCATTCTGTCGTGGACAATAACCATGTTGTTCGGCTAAAATACGATCGCGTTGGGGTATCGATGGAGCATGTCCATGAGAATCGTAAATTTGTCACATCCCGAAACTGAATTGTGGGACCATCCAAAAGCGTTGGTCGTCTACACGACGCAGTCCGACACGCCCGCCGAACTCTCACCGATATGCGCTCGCTATCCGGATATGACTGTATTCGGCGTGAGTTCTTTTCACGGCATGCTGATGCACGACGGATTCAAGCGCGGTACATGGGGAATGCTGTTTGAAGCCGCCGATCGCTTTGATATGCGTGCGATGGTGGTGGATTTGCAGGATGTGACGGATGTGCGATCTGCAGTTCGCGATGCGACGCTTCCGTGGAAACAATCCGCATCCGGCAGCCGTCAGTTTATGATCCACGCTACCCAGGGGAAGGAAGAACGCATCATCGAAGGGCTGAGCGATACCTTTGGCGATGCCGCCGAAATCTTTGGGGCAACTGCCGGAAACGATCGGTTTTTGGATCATGGCTACGTCTTTTTGGGCGAAAAGAAACTGACCTGTGGTGTGCTGATCGTTCAGATGATGAAGCCGCACCTGAGCTGCATGGTGACGCGCGGCGGCTATTTAACCACGCTCAGACAAGGGGTGCTCACCAGCGCCAAAGGCCGCATCCTCAAGACCATCGACAACCGTCCGGCCGCAACCGTCTATAACGAATGGACCGATGGCCGCTTCGATGCCTATGTCTCTCGCGGCGGCGATTTGCCCCGATCTGCGGGCATGTATCCACTGGCGCACATGCTCAGTTCCGAGCCGGAATGCGGTTCGTGGCTGGTACACCCGCATTCGGTCGATACAACCGATATGTCGCTGCATGTCTTCGCAGAAATCCCAGAAAATACGCCGATTTCGCTGATGCGCGGCAGCCAGGATTCCATCATCAACCGCATGAAAGCCGCTGCCAGACAGGCGCTCGATCAGGTAAACCGCGACGATATTCAGGCTGCTTTTATTATGTTCTGTGCCGGATGCGCTTCGATCGTCGCCGAAAATATGCAGGAAGTCTGCGATCAGGCCAGCGCGGAGCTCAAAGATATCCCGTTTATGGGATGCCTGTCGCTTGGAGAACAGGGTCGCCTGTCTCATGCACACCGCAATTATCACGGAAATATGATGATTTCGCTCATCTTCGTGATGAAATCCGATCGCGCCGGGTAGCAGCAGATTTGAGCTTGGAGCTTGGAGATTTGAGCTTGGAGCTTGGAGCTTTGAGTTTAGAGCTTGTGATACTGAAACCCGGAGTTCTCAGGATTTCCACCATAAGCCATAAGCCATAAGCCATATTTGAGCTTAGAGCTCTGGAATCAGAAGTACGCTGGATTCCTAGGGCTACGGCATTTTCATCTGGTGTGAATCTGTGCATCACGTTCCCAACTTTTTTCCAGCCCCAGGGCTGTAAAAAGTTGGAAAAAAAGGAATAGGGCCACTTGATCCCCCGATAGTCGCCTTTGGCTCCAATCGGGGGCTATGAACATTGAAGCCCTAAAGGGCTTCATTCTCGCAACCGCTGTCACCTCTTGGTCTAGTCGACCACAATCTTGAGTGACGGCGTGAGCGCCATCGCATAATCCCTCAGCGTGACGAGCAAAACATATCTGCCCGCATCCTCGGTTTTGTTGTAGATACCGGTTTTGTCCAGAATGCCTGCAATATATTTCCACGGTGCCTTGATGACTTCTTCGTCTACCAAAGCCGGATAGACACCCCAGTACAGGCTCATGCGTGCGCAGATTCTTGGTTCGGTGCTCATGCCGATAATCGGTGCATTGGGACGTTCTTCCGAAACCATGCGCGTCGTGAGACCGGTTTTGGCGCATACCGCAATGGCTTTGGCATTGAGTTCACGCGACATTTTTGCGGTCGAACGCGACAGTCCCTCAAGAATCTGGTCGGATATATCATTCTCGTAATCCGCCGGATGCTCGTGGCTCACGACCGAATAGAAGCGGTCGTGATTCGCCTGATAACCCTCGATCATGCGGACGATGCGATCCATGGTTTTCACCGCTTCGACCGGATATTTGCCGACCGAAGTTTCGCCCGACAGCATCACGGCATCGGCGCCAGCCATTGCGGCCCAGGCGACATCCGTCACTTCGGCTCGCGTCGGCGTACCCGCAGTAATCATCGATTCCAGCATCTGGGTCGCCACGATCACCGGCTTGTTGGCGCAAATACACATGTGCGTCAGCTCTTTCTGAATCAGCGGAATCTCTTCGGCCGGCATCTCCACGCCCAAATCACCGCGCGCGATCATCACGGCATCGGATGCTTCCAGAATTGCTTCGATATTGTGAATGGCTTCGGGTTTTTCGATCTTGGACATCACCGGAATATCGGCGCCATGATCTGCAATAAACCGCTTCACTTCCAGCACGTCTTCGGCCGAACGCACGAACGACAGCGCCAGATAATCGACGCCCAGTTTGCACGCAAACGCCGCATCATCGCGGTCTTTCTCGGTAAACGATGGCGCCGAAATCTCGATGTTGGGCAGGTTGATGCCCTTGCGGTCACTCAGCGAACCACCGCGAATCACGCGGCACAAAATCTCGGTGTCCTGCACCGAAATCACCTCCAGTTCCCGCGTGCCGTCGGCCATCAGAATCCGGTCGCCCGCTTTGACGTCTTTTGCCAGATGCTCATATTCACTGGGAATTAAATCGCTTGTGCCCTCAACTTTGCGCACCGTTATCGTGATCTCTTTGCCTTCGCAAAGCTCGATCGGCCCATTGGCAAAATGCCCCACGCGAATCTTGGGGCCGCATAAATCGCCAAGAACTGCCACATAACGGCCGCTACGCTTAATCGCTTCCTGAATGCGTCTGAACGTCTCGGCATGCGACTCGTGCGTGCCGTGCGAAAAATTCAGTCGAAATACGTCCACCCCTGCTGCAATCAGCGCGTCGAGCGTTTCGGGACTCGATGATGCAGGCCCCAGCGTCGCCACTATTTTGGTTCGCCGGAATGAAAGAAGATTCTGTTTAAATGTTAGTTTCTGAGACATGTGTTTCTCCAGCCTTTTCAAATGATACGCCCCAGCCCGGGACGTCTGTGCGTCTAACTACTACATCTTGCTCTTTATTCCAAGGGGGTTGTTGTCGATTCGATGATATCCGGCACATTTGATATCCGCTTCGAAACTTCCTCGAGTTCGCCGTTATTATTTCTATAAATGATCCACTCGCACAGCCCCTCGCTGCGTATGGGCGCGGCAATCATACCGCCGGGCGTGAGCTGTTCGATGAGCGCCTGCGGCAGTTCCCGCACCGCTGCAGTCACAATAATCACGTCGTAGGGCGCATAAAGCGGCCATCCATTCAATCCGTCGCTGTTGCGAATCTTCACGTTGTCGATTTGAAAGCGAGCGAGTGTGCTGCGCGAGACCTCCGCCAGATATTCGATGATTTCAACCGAATAGACTTTGGCCGCAAGACGGCTCATCACGGCCGCAAAATAGCCCGTTCCCGTGCCGATTTCGAGCACCTGCGCGTGCGGCTGAATGTCGATTTCGGCCAGCAGCCATGCGATATCCGACAGCTTCAGCGTCGACTGCGCACTGCCAATCGGAAGCGCCTTGTCTTCATAGGCGCGGTGCCTGGCCGCCTGGGTCACAAAAAACGCCCGCGAAATCGACTCAATCGCTTCGGCCGCATTGGGCTTGAGCTTGGGAAACTCTGTCCGAAGTGCGCTGACGGCCTGCGAACGCTGCTCGGCCGACATGCGTGATGCGCCGACCGCCGGAACAACGATTTGCTGCTTCTCTTCGGCACAGCCCGCCAGAAATATGGCGAGAAATATGGCGATTGCTTTTGTTCGTATGCTCATGGTTAGCCTTGATTTGTCGATGTACAGCGATGATTTTGTGTGGGCAGCCGCTATCGGCCTTTGGCCGATACGCGTCTGTGCATCGCTATCGGCCAAAGGCCGATACGCGCTGCATCCTGACTCCCAAAACGACAGCGCTATTGCGCAGATCCCTGCATTTCGGGCGCCTGGGTCCCCGCAAATTGCCCAATCAGCGATGACTGATCTGTCATCTTTAGATAATATGCGGTGATGTTCGGTGTTTCGGGCAATTCAAACTGCGAAACGAGCGTCGGTTTGTCGATGTTCGAAACGCATTTGCCGTGGTGAAGAATAAAAAATCGTGAACAAAGGTTCAGCAGCATGTCGAGCACGTGACTGGATATCAGCAGTGATCCGCCGTTATTTGTATAACCCTTTAAATACTCGCCAAGTTTGAAGGTGCTTTCGGGATCGAGGCCGACAAACGCTTCGTCGAGTACGATGAGTTCCGGTTTTCCAATCAGTGCGCCAGCCATGGCGATTTTTCGGGCCATTCCGCCGGAATACTCGCGGATGAGCCGGTTTTTGGCCTGTGTGAGGTCGCACAGTTCGAGCAGTTCGTCGACTGCGCCCGAAATTTTGTCGGGCTCGATTTCGCGAATTTTTGCAATGAGCGTGAGATACTCAAGCCCGGTCATATAGCGGAACAGCGCCAGATCCTGCGGCACATAGCCAAGATGCCTGCGGGCCTGCAGCGGCTGGGATGCGATATCGATTCCCGAAATGCGAATGGTGCCTTCGTCGGGGCGCGACATGCCCGCAATCGTGCGCATCGTCGTCGACTTTCCGGCACCGTTCTGTCCGATGAAAGCGACAGAATCTCCGGGAAATATCTGCATGTCGAGGTGATCGACGGCCGTGAGTGAACCGAATCGTTTGGTCAGATTGTTGATCTCGAGTGTGGGTTGCATCTGTGTGATTCCGGGTGAGAAGTGAGGCATTGCGGATGGCCAGAACTGGGGGCGTTGCGGGGGATTCCCCCGCAGCGGGGGGCGCGGCGTATCGACGCTGCAGAGACGCACGTCTCGCAGCGCGATAGCCGCGAGGGGGGCCGCTGCCCCCCTCTAGACAATAAAAGCGCAAACCGTGAGTGCAAGCGCCATTGCGTAGGTGAGTGCGGTGGCGGCTTTGGCGCTTTTTTCGGCTGCCAGCGTGAGCAAAACCGTGAGAATTGCGGCGATTGCGGCCACCTGTGCGGCGACGATGCATGACGATACAAGCCCGCCGTGAATCCATGCCGGGATGAGCAGTGCGGCCGAAAGCAGCAAAAACTGTGGCACGGCGACGACGAAAGTCGCTTTGATTCTGGCTTTGCGCAGCATTGCATCACTCGCTGAAAACGCCGAGAGCGGGGCAGGGTCGAGGTCTGCGCCGTTGAACGAAAGCCATGGCTTTGAAAGGAAGAGATAGGGGGCCAGCGCAATGCCGGGCGTCCACATCGTTTGCAGGTATTTGGGCATCGACCAGAGCGTTGCCGCAAGCAGCACCGCGAATGTGAAGATGAGCAGCGATGCGGCCGAGTGCCGGCGCCTGTATTGCGTGCAAAGTGCGTATGAGATGGCTGCGGCTGCGTCGGGTTTTGATTGGATTTGCCGTGCGGCGGCGTCGTCCAGAAAGGCATAGTTCGCGTTGATGACGATTAAATCCGTGTCGATAAAACTGGCGAGTATCGAATAATAGTGCCTGTGATACATGAAGGCCGCATAACACAAGGCTGCGATGAATGCGCCAAATGTGATCGCAAATGCGGTGAGGGCGGCTGCAAAAAAGCCGGGTTTCATCAGGGCTTCGGCCAGCAGTTTGAGCAGGAGCGTGAGAATGAGCGATGTCGCAAGTGCGATGGCTGGCGCCGCACTAAAGGCCATCGAGGCACTCTGGGCCGCAGCATGACCGGACGCTGCGTTGTTTCCCGTATAGACCAGAATGGCTGCCGAAATGATGGCACAAATGCTCAGACCGAAGGGCCAGATCAGCACACAGAATGCAAGTCTGAGATATTCTGAGGCATCGGCGGAAGCGCCCGAAAATACAGCGAGATGCGGAAGCCAGAACAAAAATACAGGTATTGTGGTGAGCAGGATCGCTTTGAATACTCGCCCGATTTGAAAAGCGAACATCGAAATCGGCGGAATGGGAAATGAGGCGAGATTGCGGGTTTCCTGGCTGCGAAAAAGAACTTCCATCATGATGAATGACAGAAATGCGGCGCCAATCGCGGTTCCCCAGAATGCGATTTCGAGATAGCTGCCGCCGGGATGTTCGGCGGTGATCGCGGAATCGGGTGCAATCAGCAGGAATGACAGCACAGAGATAACCGGAAGCAGCAGCAGACAGGCAAGTTTCTGGCGCACAGAGAGCTTCCTGATGGCCAGGGCTGTTGTCATTTGCCGTGCGCTAATCATGATGCGGCATCCTTACCGGACGTTCATTTTTATACAGTACGCCGGGGTGCTGAAGCGGCGCGTTGCCAGGGTTTTCGTCCTGATAGACATAGGCCGGACGCGGACCGGTCTTTTGGCCAAGCACGCTCTCAATTTCCCGCTCGATCGACTCCAGTCGGTAGTTGGCAAGACGCGCCATCTGGTTGTCGGGGTTCTGCTTGAGGAATATGGTGTAGTTCTGATGCGCGACTTCGTATTGGCCGGCTTTATAGGCGGCTTCGGCGCGCTCGAAATACTGGATGGGCGGAATGGCCTTGTTTTCACACGCATTCATCCCGATGATCAGGACAAATAAAAGCAGAATTTTTATCGATGGTTTAGAAAACATGGCTTCCCCACGAACAAAGGCGCACCCTTATAAATGAGCAATAGCCAAATGGCAATGGCTTTATGCGAAGATGTCCGGTGCCAATTGCAGTCGTGTGTTGATTTGTTCCAAATTATTTATCAATTGTATCAATTTATATTTGCTAACTTGGTGAGAATGATGTAGGTGTATGTGGTGAAGGGGGTTACCTTATTCGGCCAGAGAGGTAACCGTCAGATCGAAACCGACCGAAGGATGGACAGCGAAGCCCGAAATGAGAGACGACAGCGGAATGAGCACCATAGAGAAGACAGTGGCTGAGCGAACATGCATCGAGCAGCAGCAGGGGACCGTGGACATGCGGAGCGAGTTGCTGTCGGCGTATGCGCGAGGCGAGCGGGATTTTAGCAAACGCAATCTCGGCTCGATAGATCTGAGCAATTGCGATTTATCGGGATGCGATCTGAGTGGCAGTCTGCTGGTTGGGGCGAAGTTTGGGGGATCGATTCTTCGCAAGGTGAATTTTTCGCGTGCAGATTTAACGGAAGCGAATTTTTCGCGAGCGGATCTGACCGAAAGTGATTTGAGCTGGAGCAAGCTGTCGCATGCCGAGATGGTGGGTGCCCGTTTAAATCATGTGTATGCGCGGGGTGCGAATTTTTCGAATGTATTGATGATTCGTGCGCGTTTGAACGATGCGGATTGTCTTGGAGCGAATTTTTCAGGTGTGAATGCGACTGCGGCGCAGCTGGATTCGGCGAATCTGGAGTGTGCGGTTTTGACGCGGGCGGTGATGATGAACGCCAGTCTTTGCGGTGCCAACTGTTCGTGGGCAAATCTGTCGGATATCCGGCTGAATTGGGCCAATATGTCGTGGTGTCTGCTCGAGGCGACAGATCTTGAGTTTGCGAATCTGACCGGTGTGAATCTGCGCGCTGCAAATCTGAGTTTTGCCAATCTGCGGGATGCGACGCTGACGGGCGCGGACCTTTATTTTGCCAATCTTTCCGGCGCTTGTCTGAATGCAGAACACGTCCAGGCTGCAAGGATTTCGTCTGCAAGACTGACGAGCCAGACGTATTCGCGATCCGGATGGAGTCGTGAGCTGCTGCGCGAATGGCAGCAAAAAGGCGCAGTGATTCTCGATTTTTCGGCGCTTTCCAACGATGTGCAGGATTTCATCCGCGAAGGCGATTGCAATCTTCGTATGTATTTCTCGATTCCTGTGACCTTCGAATCGCAGCTGGCAATCGAAACGCTCATCGCCTATCTTGGGGAACGTGCATCCGAACTGCGGATTCTGTCGATATCCAGTGAGGATTATGGGGGGTATATCGCGTTTTATTCGCCAAAGCCCACCGACGTCGAATCGTTTATTTCGGCGATGCATCATCGCATCTGGCAGGACGATCAGAGCGGTTTTGTCGAGCGGTATCTCAGCTTTAACAAAACACCGCATATCCCGCAGTTCGATATCGTTTTGCAGCTCAACGAACTGGCTGCTCACATCATGCAGATTCAGGCTCTGGTTCCCATCAGTGACGATGATTTGACGAAAAAACTCCAGGCCAGACTGAGCAAAGACAGATTCGTTCCCGATAAAGCCGAGATTTCCTGGTCGCATGTCTCACTTCCAAAAGTGGAACGGTAACGGGGACGCCCTGTTTCTTTGAAAGGACGCGGACAGTTGCGCTCTGTGCAGCCTAACTGAACTGTTACGCCTATTGCCAAAATAATTGCATTTCGACTTGTCATAAGCCTCGCGAATAGATTATGAAAGAACCGAATGCGCCGGATGGTGCTGTTGCTTTCATTAAGTGAGGATTATTGTGAAGAAAAGTCTGACAAAGATCGTCCTTCTCTCGTGTGTTTCGGCGTTTTTTGCCATCAATGGCTGTCGGTTGGACGGCGAAGTCGAAAAGGTGAGCAATCCTGTAGTTCTTGCCCTGGAAAAGACGACGATGACGTGTTCGGATGGTTTGGATAACGATGGCGACACGCTTATCGACTGTGCTGATCCCGAGTGCTTCGACATGGGAACCGCAGATATTCCCGGGCCTGGTGCAACCGTTTGTCCCAACAGTGCTGCGACCGAAGTGAATCATGGTGAATTCTCATGCGCATCGGGCGCAGATCCGGTTTCTGTCGACCAGTCGGCTGCTCCGCGCTGCCTGACAGAAAGCAGTGAATATGTGTGTTCCGATGGCAAAGACAACGATGGAAACGGCTATATCGACTGCGGTGACAACAGCTGTAAGAACCTCCGGGTCTGCTGCACAACCACAGGTGCCGAAGGCACGCTGAACAGCTGTAAAGACGGTATCGATAACGACTGCAACGGTTATATCGATTGCGCCGATTACGCGTGCACCAAAAATGATGGTTCACGCTACTTTGCCACGCTCGAAGCTATGGAATACTGCAACAGCAAGAAATGTCCCGATGGCAAATCAGCTGAGAATACGCTGTCTGCATGCTCCGATGGCATCGATAACGACTGCAACGGCTATGTCGATTGTGCCGACTATTCGTGCACTAAGAATGATGGCACGAATTATTTCGCTTCGCCCGATGCCATCGAATACTGCAATCGCGATCTCACCAAAAAGCCTGAAAATACCGAAGAGGCTTGTTCCGATGGCTACGACGAAGATTTGGATGGCCTCATCGATTGTGACGACCAGGAGTGCCAGGGATTTGATTATTGCAAGGACCTGACGCCTGAACATGCGCCGCGTCCGACGAACTTCTCGACCATGGGAAAAGAAGCCCGTGCCGAGATTCTGAGCAAGGAAAAAGAAGTTTGCACCGATGGCATCGATAACAATCGCAATGGTTTGATCGATTGCGTAGAGTATCGCTGCAGACTGCGCAGTCTTGAGGTTCTCAAAGGCGACGAAGCGCAGTATAATTTCTCGTGTGATTGATAAACTCTTTGGGGCTGGATGAAACAGTATGAGCTGTACGGATATCAAATCGATTGGCGATGTATCATCACTGCCCGACAGCTGTTTTTGGCTTGCATGACTTATGGCGCGGCTTTATGGCCGCGCTTTTTTTTCATTTCGATAAACCCATGATGATTCCCAGCACTTACGGTGTGACACCAATACTGAAAAGAATGCTTCCCGGATTCCAGCGGATTAACGACAAAACCATGCACGTCGTCAAACTGCCCGGTCTGAATCCGCAGGGCGATAACATTGCATTTCTGCACGGTATCGCGGCATCGGCTTCGTCCTGGCTGCCGTTGGTCAAATCTTTGCTGCCCATCGCCAAATCCTTTTTGATTTTCGATTTGCCCGGGCATGGGATGTCGCCTTCTGCACCAAAGCAATTCGACTGCATGGATGCTTACCGCTGTGCCGAACAATGCCTGCTCAAAAATCTCGATCCCGAAGATCCCAACCTCATCATCGGCAATTCTCTGGGCGGTGCTTTCACGGTTAAATTCTGTCTCGAGCATCCGGATTATGCAGCCAGATGTGTGCTCATTTCTCCTGCAGGTGCGCCATTTCCCGGTTCTGCAAGGGATGTGATCTCGCCGTTCCTCGCCAAATCTCTGGCAGATGCACGTCAAATCGTCGAACGCGTCTGGACAAATCCCCCAAAAGTTGCCTATCTCCTCGCCCCGATCATTCGAATGACTACGGCGCAGCCTGGATTCATCAGCCTGATGGAATCCATCATGAAAATTGATGAGGATCCGAATGGCGAACTCGCACAGATGCTCTTTACACAGAATCAGCTCGCCGATTTCAAAACGCCGGCTCTCTTTATCTGGGGCAAAAAAGATAGAATTCTTCCCTCACAGATGTGCGCGTATTATGATGCGTATCTGCCGGATTCGGTGACTCGGTATTTTCCCGAAAATCTTGGGCATTGCCCGCAGTTCGAAGCGCCAAAAGAGATTGCTGCTGAGATCATGGCGTGGCGAAAAAATCTCATATAAGTTTGTCTCAGGCCCGCAGGGGCGTTTTCGATTTTGATCGATAAAGGATTGTATATGATTCCAAAATTCGTTGGTATTGCTGGTGGAACCGGTTCCGGAAAAACAACGCTTGCGCGTAAAATCCGCGAAGGTCTTGGGGAAGCAAGCACCCTGATTCAATTCGACTGGTATTATCGGGATTTGTCGCATTTGCCGCAAAAAGAGCGCGAAGAAGTCAATTTCGACCATCCGTCCAGCCTCGAAAGTGAGCTGCTTGTCGAGCACCTCAAAACGCTCAAACAGGGACTGCCCATCGATGTGCCGCTCTACGATTTCAAAACGCATTCGCGTGTCCAAAACGAGACCATGCATATTGATCCCGTTCCAGTCATCGTCGTCGAAGGCATCTTGTTGTTCTGTTTTGAACCGCTGCGTCAGATGCTCGATATCAAGATTTTTGTCGACACCGATGCAGATATCCGCGTGTTCAGAAGAATCCGGCGTGATATGCGCGAGCGCGGCAGGGATTTCAATTCGATCCGCAAACAGTACTACAAAACCGTGCGTCCGATGCACCTCGAATTCGTTGAACCTTCCAAACGATACGCAGATGTGATTATTCCCGAAGGCGGCGATAACCTCATCGCGCTGGATTTAATCATCGAACGGCTCAAACAGTTCGCGCCGAACGGATAGACATGATTCGGCGTATCGTCGGTTTATGCTTGTGGTGGCTGGCTTTTACGCCAGCCCTTTCTTTGATGCATCTTGGCTATCCGGCCGTCGTCTGCCTGTGGCCTCTCGTTGGTTTGGGCATCATCGAATTCAAAGCTAAACCGATTAAACTCTGCGGCGCAGCACTCTTTATTACCGGATTGATTGCCATGCTGTACATCACTCAGGAGCGTTGGCTTTTGCCGCCTGCCATCTGGGGCATTGTATCTGTTCTGGGCCTCTCGGTGATGTATCTCGCCAGCATCTTTCCCGGTATTCACAATGACCAGCCTGATGACGCTTCGGATGGCCGTGAGGAAAATGTTGGCAGCGCCGATCTGTGGTTTGATATCAAGTTTCCTTTCAAGCGTCTGGCTGTATTCTATTTGTTCTGGATGATTGGCATCGTCTGGATCGCCTTTTCAAATGCAGTATGGGCACCCATCATTCTCATCGCATGGTTGATTGTGATGATGCTGTTGGGGTATTATGCCGTTTGGCCGTATGCCGTTCATCCCGAATGGATCGGCTATATCACGCGAAGAGATATCTTCGTTTCGAGAGCAAGATGGCGGTTTCGTTTCGTTCATGCCGGAATTTTGGGGCTGCTTCTGTTCGCTGTGATTTGGGTGTATTTCTCGGGTAACCCTGGATAATCGTGATTTCGCTTCCATACCGGGTCTGTAGAATATGAAAAATCGTGCTTATTGGATTATCGTTTGTTCTGCAATCGCCTGCATGCTGGCTGGATGCAATCTGTTCAAATCCGGCAGCGATCCGGATGTTCAGATGGAACCGATCGCTGATAACGATGCAGATCTGGATTCAGACTCAGATGAAGATCCGGATGAAGATACAGATGAAGCATCGGATTCAGACTCCGATCTCGTGATTGAGACTTCGCGGGTGATCAACGAAGATCTCCATGCGGCAGATTCCCAAAAGGACAGCGCCAATGCTGCGGCTGGCAAGGACGACGGTCATCCGGCCAACGATTCTGAACCCGACGAAATACAGAAATTCTTTGACGATTACTATGCGGCAAATGGCAATGGCGCTTCCCCCGATCAGAATCGTGTTCTGGAATCGGGGCGATTGCTGCATCCCATCGAGAATCCCGACGATCTCGATAAATTGGTCGACAGCATACCTAAACCGCCCGATCCGGAACCCAAAGTCGTTCTGCCGCCCAAAACCATTAAATGTCATATCTATGCCGGCGGCGTTTCGGCAAAATTCTACGAGACGACCAGCAATTACGAAAAAATGGTCACCCGGGAATGGTTCATCGAAAACTATTGTGATGATGTGACTACCAAATACTATGCAGCGAAATCTTTCGATTTCGATTGCTACGAAATCAAATCACAGGAAAACGACAAACCCATCCCTAATGGATTCGCTCGAAAAGTACATGTCAATTGCCCCGAGAAAGAGGAACAAGCCCCTGTCGACAGTTGGGCCGGTGCCGATACCAATGTGTATCCGTATATGTTTGATACTGCCGATAGTGCCAAACAAAATGAACGATTGAACGATCCGAACGAAGCGATTAAAGACGAAGAAACCGCAAAGGATAAGAGTAAGTTTGTGTCCGTTATATGCGCGATTGATATGGCAAACGAACATTTCAGAGGCTCTTTTTCAAAATACGCTTCATCGCTGGAAGAAGCGCTTTCCGAAGAAAGCGTTAAACGTCAGTATTGTAAACCGGAATACACCGGAAGATATGGCACCGATTTTCAGATAGAATGCTCCGATCTCTCCGGAGAAGGCATGGAAGTCGCGCACAATTCAACTTATCGCAAGTATTCGATTCATTGCGATCCATCCAATCTGACCAATCAGCCGATGAACGCCAGGGCGGTGCCCGCACCCAAATCGGTTCAGCCCATGATGGGCTCACCCAAAGCCATGGCTGTTGCGCCAAATCAGGCTATGCCGGTGGCCAAGAACGATTCTTCCGGCAGATCGCTCACATGTCAGGTCGACGTCAACGGCAGTGCTTCTGCTTTCGGGCAAACGCCCGATTTTTCCAAAACCGTCACAAAATCCGGGCTCACCAATGCTCAGCTCGACGATACCATGTACCTCATTTCCATATTCCAAAAGGAGTATTGCGCCATTCCTTCCCGCAATATGGATAGATTCTTTATCAACTGCAATACCGGAAGCGTGACGATTAAGAGCGGTGAAACCGGATCGGCGCGTTCTGTCGTACTGCAGATGCGATGCAATTAGGTTTGCAGGCCATAAGCAGGCTGTTGGCCTATACTCAACCAAAATTAAATGGATTCCAAAGGGCAATGCCCTTTGGCGGGGTCCGGGGCAGCGCCCCGGCAAAAACACCATAGCCTCGGCACCACCCCCTTGCTTACTCGCTTCAAATGTATTGTTAAAGCGGAATGGGGTAGGGGCCCCATTTCGTCATTTGCAGGCCATAGGCAGGCTGTTGGCCTATACTCAACCAAAATCAAATGGATTCCAAAGGGCAATGCCCTTTGGCGGGGTCCGGGGCAGCGCCCCGGAAAAAAATTATTTTGTTGTTCTGTAGTTGCCGTTCATCGTGAGTTCGACGCGCGAATGCGATGATACACGCGTTCCCGGGGCCGGCCATTGGGTCGTTACAAATCCGGCATTCTGGAAATTCACACCCAGACACGATGACGAGGCCAGCTCAAGCGCATGCAGTGCGCTTTTGCCGCGAAAATCCGGGACGACGATGAATTCATTTTCACACGTCTGTTTGTCGGGAATCACGATATCACGATTCACACCGGTATCGTCTGTGGTGCTGCTTTTGTCACCGGCTATCGATGCGAATGGATCATAGATGCCCTTCGTGACAGTCTGTGGAAATACGCCGCGATAGGGCAGTACCTGCGATACGATTTCGGCAAATACCGGGGCTGCAACAAATCCGCCGCTGTGCTTGTCGCGAGGCGCATCCACCATCACGACGACGACCAGATTCGGGTCGTCTATTGGCGCTATCCCGATAAAATTGGCCATATATAAATGTCCATAAGCATGCGTGCGCGGATCGACTTTCTGTGCCGTACCCGTTTTGCCGCCGACACGATATCCCGATACCCATGCGCGCATGCCCGTGCCTTCGGCAACCACGCGTTCCATGGCTTTGCGCACCGTCGCCGCCGATTTCTCGCTAATCACCTGCGTCACAAATTCCGGTCCGCCCTGCTTGATAATGTTGCCATCCTGATCACGGATCTCCTTGATTAACCAGGGTTTCATCCGTTTGCCGCCATTGGCTATGGCCGATACCGCAACGGCTATCTGAAGCGGTGAAACGCTCACGCCGTGCCCAAATGCGATATTCGCAAACATCACCTCGGCCCAGCGAGTGGGTTTCCATAAGATACCGGCTGATTCACCGGCGATATTGATGCCCGTGCGCTGACCGAATCCGAATTTGATCAGATACTGATAGAATCCTTCTTTGCCGAGTTTCTGTGCCAGATGATAGGCACCGATATTCGACGATTCGCTCACCACGGTTTCGGCTGTCATATCGACGATGGTATGCGTATCGGATATCGTGTGCGTGCCGATTTTAATCTTGCCATGGTCCTGCGAAACCGGATCTGTCGGCTTGACGTGTGCGCCGTCTACTGCTGCCGAATAGGTGATGAGCTTCATCATGCTGCCGGGTTCATAGGCATCGAGCACGGCGCGATTGCGCATATCATCTTTTTGGTAGTCGCTGAATCGGTTGGGATTAAAACGCGGCCAGTTGGCCATTGCCAGAACTTCGCCGGTAAATGGGTCCATCACGAGCGCCACTGCGGCGTTGGCGTGATACTGCCGGCACACGCGTTCGAGCGCATTTTCGCTTACTTTCTGGATGTACTGGTCGAGCGTGAGCACGATGGAGCTCCCCTCAAGCGTGTTCAGACGCGGCGAATCCGTCGTTAGAATCACGCGTCCCCGCGAATCCCGCATGCCACGAATCCGCAGCACATCTCCGCGCAGATACTTGTCGTAGGCCGATTCAAGTCCCTCAAGCCCGACGTTGTCCATGCCCACAAAACCCAGAATCTGCCCCGCCAGTTCCTGTCCCGGATAATAGCGTTTGCTCTCGCGTTTCGTACCAACGCCGCTCAGATGCAGGGCTTTCACTGCTGCGCCTTTTTCGGGCGTGGTTTTGCGTGCAATCCACACAAATGGTGAGTTGGAAGACAGTTTCTTGCGGATTTCGGACAAATCCATATCGAGCGCTTGGCTCAGCGCCGAAGCCGTCGCCTCTTTATCTTTGATCTGTTTGGGGTGCGCAAAAATGCTTGGCGTTTCAACACTAATCGCCAGTTCATACCCATGCCTGTCGTAAATATAACCACGGTGTCCGTCCAGATGGTTTTCACCACCCGCTCCAAGCGTCATCTTGCCCGTACTCTGACGTTCGGCGCGCGTCTGCAGATGCGTCTCCTCGGCCTGCAGCTTATACATGTGCAATCCTATGGTGCCAAACAGCGCCACCATGATGCACGACACAAAAATGATTCGAATCCACACGCCGCGTTCGGATTTTTCACGGTTTTTAATATCATCCCTGACCTGGTTTTCCACCGTTATTCCTCCCCGATTTTCCTCACGTTATCCAGTCCGTCCAGGCGTTTGCCCGGTGCCGGAAGCGGATTGTCGGCCTTGTCGACGTTGACGATGAGCACCTGCTCCGGCTTGATGGTGGCCATCCCCAGCTGGCGTCCTGCCAGCGGTTCAAGACGCTCGCGCCGGCTCAGCACGCGCAGCTCAATCCGCAGCTTGCGGTTTTCTTCGATCATCGCCTCGCGCTGTGATATCGCTGCGCTCAGCTCATAGCCCAGATTCAGCTCGCGATGCCGGTAATACACCTGAATGATGAGCAGCGTAATCACGATAAATGTCGCCGCACACGTCAGCCACAGCCGCCCCGAACGCTGCCTCGTGCCGGCAATCGTCATCAGCGCCTCACTCAGCGCCCGCCCCCGCATCTTCAGCATCATCGACAGCTCGCGGTCCTGCAGCGTGCGTTTCTGCGAACGCGGCAAAATCGTCTGCACACCCGACACCGGCTCCGATTCCTGCGCAAGCGCATCCTTCAGCGATTCATCCACATCGCCCGCCATGCTCAGCAATTGGTCGTCCGCCTGTGCCTCGGCCTTCTGTTCGCTATCGATTTTCTCTTTCTGCAGTTCGTCGCTCATGCGCTCGCCTCCCGCTTCTTTGATAAAACATTGCGCGCCTTAGGCAAGTTTTTGGGGGGCCGGCTATTTCGGCTCACGCCTCAATACGCCGCGCCAAAGCGGCTATTTCGGCTCACGCCTCAATACGCCGCTTTTTATATGGTTCTTGCGCCCCTGGCCCCGGTTGAATTGCAGATTGCTAATTGTTAACCGCTGACTATATAATTGTTTCTCCACGTGCTTCGTGGATGCACATTTAAAAAAGGGGTGCGGCAATGAAAAAATGGATATTTCTGCTTGGCGTAGTGGTCGCTATGGGCACTGGCTGCTCACAGGGGACAAAATCGGACAAAGCCCAATCTGCTCCAGATGCTGTGAATGCTCAGGTCGTTGAGAATCCTGGCGCAGATGATGCAGATATCAAACAACAACAAAACAATAACAAAGAAGAGGATCAGGCTATGCCGGATAAACAGGCTGTACCGGATGCTTTCGGTTACATGGTGGATACGTTCAAAACAAAATCGGGAAAAACGGTATCGTTTCATTGCATCAAACACGGCAGTCTGCGATTGGAATACGATGGCCTTGAATTCGAAGTCGATCCCGTGCTGAACCTGAACGACAAAAAGACCGATTATGCATCATTTCCCGATGCCGATTACATTCTGGTCACCCACGAGCATTACGATCATCTGGATCCCGAGGCCATCAAAGCACTCGAAAAAGACCAGACGGTTTTGATCACAAATCAGTCGTGCGCTTCCAAGCTGGGCAAAGGCGATGTGATGGCCAATGGCGACGTCCGCAGTCTGCGGGATGATATTCAAATCGAGGCGGTTGCCGCATATAACACGACTCCCGGGCACGAGCAGTTCCATCCCAAAGGCCGCGACAATGGTTTTGTGCTCACGCTGGATGGATTCAGAATCTATATCGCCGGCGATACCGAAGATATTCCGGAAATGGCGAATATCCGCGACATCGACGTGGCCTTTTTGCCGTGCAATCAGCCCTACACGATGACGGTTAAACAATTGGTTCATGCAGCCGAAATGCTGCAGCCCAAAGTGCTGTTTCCATATCACTACAGCGATACATCCATGGATGATGTCGTCGCTGCGATGAAAGACAGCCCAATCGATCTCAGAATCAGGGACTATCAGTAGGTTTTGCAGGAGATAAATATGAAACGGAGTATATATTGTTTGGGTTTGGTTGCGCTGCTGGCTGCCGGTTGCGATGATGGCGATTTCAAGAATAAAAGCGTCCCCGCGGCGAAGCCTGGCTGTTTCTCGGATGTTTGCAAAGATGCTTCGACGCTGAATAAATGCGAAGGTGGTGTCTATCGCGAGGTGCCATGCGGCGAAGGCAATAAATGCAGCGAAAACGCCTGCGTGCCAAACGATCCCGTTGATTTGCCTTGTCAGTCTGACGTCTGCAAGGATGGTTCAACTCTTAAAAAATGCGAAGGCGGCCGCTATCGCGAAGAACCGTGCGGCGAAGGCAATAAATGCAGTGAAAATGCCTGCGTGCCCGATGGCCCGGTTCAGCCTTGCCAGTCCGATGTCTGCAAAGATGCTTCGACGCTTAAAAAATGCGAAGGCGGCAGCTATCGTGAAGAACCATGCGGCGAAGGCAATAAATGCAGTGAAAATGCCTGCGTGCCCGATGGCCCCGCGCCTCAGCCATGTCAGGACAATGATTGCAAAGATGAAACAACGGTCAAAATCTGTTCCGGCGGTCTGTATGTCGAGCAGCCATGCGGTGATGACGAGATCTGTGAATCCGGCAGCTGCAAGCCGACGGTTGAAAAATGTACCCATCATGAATGCGAAGCGGAATTGTCCGAATCCTATCATGCCTGCGTGAACGGAAGCATCAGTGCCGAAACCAGCAGCTGTGCCAGTGGAACTGCGTGTCTTTATGGCAGCTGCGTTGAGTCTTTCGAAGAAGGCAGTGCATGTGAAGATGCAGAAGGTGTTGGCTATTGCACCGCAGACAAAATGCACGCCGTGGTTTGCAACAATAAGCATAAGCTGGCTATCTGGACCTGCGCTGACGAGTGTCTTGTCGATGAATCGGGCGTGGTCGATTGTCCCAAAAAAGCGCGTCCTAAGCCGCACGAATGCGAAAAAGACTACAGGGCTGAATGCATCAACGACAACAATCAGGTCAGGCTGTGCGTCGATTACGCCATCGTGACATGGAATTGTTATGGTGCAATATGTTCTGTCGATGCAAACAACACCATCTATTGTCCGAAATCCGCTGGTGTGGCCGGAATTGGCGGCATTGAGTCGGGTGGAACGTATGGCGATGAGTGCAATGTGAAAAAATATCAGGAAGCATGCATCGACAGGTATTATGCGCGCATCTGTGACAAAGATGGTTTCGTGCGCATCAAGCCCGCAGGCGATTGCAAGATTTCGTCTGCAAATCCGCTAAAGGTCGAATACTCTGTGCCTGCCGAATGTGATACGAGCGATTATATGCCGTTTTGCATTAACGATGGCAAAGCCATTGGATTCTGCGCCTATAACAGCGATGATTTGAGCAGGGGAATCTATAAAGCTGCGGCATGTGCTTCGTGCAATACACAGGCAGATGCTGAAGCATGCATGTATCAGTAGCGATCTTCCTAAACTATAATCCACGCCCCGATGTGCCCGGGACTATAGATAGTGGGCGTGAGATTTGCTTTTTCTGCAAAGATTCGCACGGCATATCGGTCGCAGCGGGGCCCGGCCCCGCTGCCAATAGCCAAATCTATGACAATCTATACAACGCCTTCGATAATCTCCCGATCACCAATACGAACCGTGTGTACCCCGATTTTTTTGTTCTTGTTGAAACAGAAACTCATCATATAACCTTTGTTCAGATGATAATGATCGAGGTATTCCAATAGCTGTTTTTCACCGCGTTCGTTGTACGATTCCCCGCGCCAAATCTTCATCTCGATGATGTACTGATGGCCAAGGTAATCGATGATCATATCGGTGCGCAGCAGGTCACGGGTTTGTGCTTCGATATAGTAGTTCCCGACGCCGTTGATGATCGGTTTGATGTAAAACATCAGGTATTTGCGCCCCTCGCACTCGTGGAATTTTTCATCCTTGTCGCCATAGATATCGTTATAATGAACGATGAACCGCTGCATTATCTTTTCAACATCAAGTTCACCGTTCTCTATAAATTGATTTTTGTCATATCCGGCAACAGACGCTATTTCGCTTGCCTTGCCATCCTCGACATAAAATAATTCGTATAGCCAGGTTTCAAGAATACGGCTTGAGATTTTGATGGCACCATTGTCATTTTCGATATAATTGAACATGGTTGCAATTTCGAAAGATTTTTTGTACGGATTGTACTGAACTCTTTCTCCATTATATAATATATCTTTAAGTGTATTTCTCATGTCGGGAAAGTCATTCAGCTTTTTGGCAACATCATCGAAAAATGTGTTCCTTTCAAATAAGAGGTTTTTAACTGCTGCTGCAATGCCGTCATACGTCCAGGTCAAATCGCTTTCATCAATGGTTTTGCAGATCTTGGAAACCAGAAATGGATAGCCTGATGTGTAATCGATAATCCATTGAGATATATCATGAATATTCATGCCTGTATGGTGGTCGTTTTCATATTCATTCAGCATGCCCTCGACATCCTGAACATTAAACGACATATCGACATCGAAGTTTGCGGCGATGTTCCACGGGCTGTTGTAAGAATGATCGTCATCCGGACGGATCTTGAGTTTGAGATTTTTGATATCATAAACGCCGGCAAGTATGACGGACTGAAATGTGGAAGCATCCTCACGCTCGAGATACATTGTTCGAAGCAATCCAAGAAGCTTGATAAAAGAATTGAAGTTGCTGGCCTGATCCACCTCATCGATAATCATAACCAGAGGCTTGAGTGCAGTGTCGCACATTTGGCTGATTATCATAGAAAAATCGTTTAAATTTATTTGGGATGCAGCCTGGTATTTTTCCAAAACAGTACTGACAATAGAACGGACAGGTTCTGATATGTTGTTGTTTTTTTTCAGGCCTGCCATCATAAAAAGTTGTATCATTGCAAAAGCCAAATGTGCTTCGGAAGCGTATGCAGCATCTGCCAGCCCCTCGAAGCTAATGGCATAGACTTCATAGTCGCTTGCAAGCGCATTCTTAAGCGCATTCAGTGTCGTCGTCTTGCCGTACTGGCGGCCCCGGTTGATGCAGAAATACTGGTTCTTATCGACCATTTTCTTGATCTTGGCAATGCGGTCACTGATATCGACCATGTAATGCCGGTGCGGAAAACATGTCCCGGTGATGTTGAATTCTTTTGTCATATCTGTGTTCTCCGTGATGATCCTAAAGGGGCCGTATGCGCCAGCGGCGTATAAGCGCGCCAACTGGATATATCACAATTGCATCTTGCGCGCATGCATTTCTTGAAACTGTGCGGGCAAATGGTGCCTCAAACAGATTCGCCCGGCGTATCGGCGCAGCAGATAGACGGGCGCAAGAGGGCGTATGCGCCTCAGGCGCATAGCCCGAAACGCTGGGCGTATCGGCGCGTTCGTTTGCAGGCGCGTGTAGCGACACGTGCCTGCAACGAATCGCACCGATAGCCTGCGCCTCACAAAAAAACTCGCCATTTGCGATCTGGCGAGTTATGGTGCTTTGCGGGCAAACGATGGACTTGCTCCATTGGCAAAGACAGCGGAGGTCGCAAATGCAGGAACGATATTTCCCGATCGGAATTCAGACATTTGAAGTAATTCGACGGTTGAACGCGATTTACATCGACAAAACCGATTTGGTTCATCGCCTTGTCACGACTGGCAAATATTACTTTTTGTCGCGTCCGAGGCGGTTTGGAAAGTCGCTGCTCATTTCGACGCTGAAAGCATATTTTGAAGGACGTAAAGACCTGTTTGAAGGGCTGGCCATCGAAAAGCTCGAGCAGGATTGGGTGAAATACCCCGTGCTGCGATTCGATCTCAGCCGCATCCGTATGATTGGACCGAATAGTATCGGGGAACTGCTGAATAGTCTGTTAGAGGATTATGAACAGGAATATGGCATGGTTCCTGTGTCTGGGAGCGATTTTGGTATTCGTTTGTCGAGACTCATCAAACAAGCTAAAGCGTGTACCGGGAAAAATGTGGTTTTGCTCATCGATGAGTATGATTCACCGATGCTGGATGCGATGCACGATAAATCGCTGTTCAATGATGTGCGTCAGCAGCTGCGCAATTTTTATAGTCCTATTAAGCAGTCTGACGGCGATTTGCAGTTTGTATTGATTACCGGCATTACCAAATACAGCCAGCTTAGTATATTCAGCGAATTGAACAATCTGACGACAATTACAATGACGGATGAGTTCGCGGCGATATGCGGCATTACCAAAGAAGAAATCATCGGACAGCTTGGACTGGAAGTAAATAATTTAGCCAATGCGCTTGATATATCTTCGAATGCAGCACTGTTGCGTCTGAAACGTAAATATGACGGTTATCATTTTTCAAAGAGATGCCCAAATATATACAATCCTCTGAGTCTTCTTAAATGCCTGAAAGAAAAAGAGTTTCGCAATTATTGGTTTGAAACAGGAACGCCGACTGCATTGACGGAAATGATAAGCAAATACATCATCAAACCCGAAGACCTGGAAGGTTTTATCGCCGGAGAGATGGATTTTAATGTTCCGATTGAGTCGGCAGAAACCCCAATACCGCTGTTGTATCAGAGCGGAAATGTTGTGTTGCGTTGCAACATGACGGGGGAACTCTGTTCACAACTGTAAACACTGCATAGATTCATGCTGATATATCATTTGCTATGCCGTCGGAAATCTGGTGACTTAAGCTTTGGGGCGGCATCTGTGATGCTTTGTAAAACCATTTTATAGTTGTTCTGAACGATGGCTTTCCACCAATGGTCTATAGGTCTGCAGGCGTATACCGAATGAATGCCTGCGTCAGGAACTGTGATATCCGGATCGATTTGCATATATTCGAAATGTACTTTGTCTGAATGATCGCAGATGATGATGGCGATCGCTCCGATGTTGGTGTGAATGAGCCAGTAACAATCGTTGTAATGATATGGTACAGGCCAGGTATTGCCATAACCGCCATGGCACAGAATGTCTACAAGCTGTTTTAATGTGGTCTGTGGCGGAATGTCGAGTTCATAATTTCCTGCGCCTGCATCATCGCCCATGCAGATGCTTTCCCGTGAATACCATATTATCATGTTTGATGGTCCTTGGTTCATCGCTTCGTGTGTGCCGTGCGAATCATACACATCGTGTGTCCGCAGGCTGTATATATCGCTTAATCGACAAGCGGGGCAAGTTGTAAATCGATGACGCTTTTGGCTGTCAACCCGATCGTCTTTGCCGGCGTTTTAATCCTTACCCAAAAACTCCTCGCTATTTGCGGGCGAGCGGGTTATTGTAACCGCAGATTGGCAAAGGGGAATATCCCTTTGATGGATGGCGTCATGCATCGTGTTCAGGATTGGAATGGTGGTTATGAATCAGAACGGCTTTTTTGCACAGAGTGAATCGGATGCGTTAAAGGATTTTGAGGATTCTTGCCGGCATGTGCGGGATGGCAGCTGGGACTGGGTCGTTTTGACGGCGGCCAATGCGCATCAGGCCGAAACGTATCGGGTGCAGCTGGAGAAACGGCGCGCGGATCATCGGCTGCCGCTGAATACGCAATTTCTGGTCGTGCCGGATTTTGAAGACAAGCGCGTGGGTTCGGGCGGCGCGACTCTGAACGTGCTGCGGGAGCTTGCGCAAATACAGCGGCCGTCCCAGATTTTTGAGCAGCGCATTCTGGTGATTCATTCCGGCGGAGACAGCAAGCGGATTCCGCAGTATTCTGCCTGCGGAAAGCTGTTTGCGCCTGTGCCGAGGTCGGTGTTGGGCGGCTATGTTTCGACGCTGTTTGACGAACTCCTGATGAGCGCCATCAATATTCCGAGCAGAACCGGGCATGGCATGCTCATTTTGCCCAGCGATACCAAGCTGCTGTTTAATGCGGTTCAGATCGATTTGCTTTCGTGTGATGCGGCTGGTCTCTCGATGAAAGCACCGGTGGCTGTGGGACAGGACCATGGCGTCTTTGTGCAGGGAGAGCATTCGTTCGACCACCGCAACCGCAATGTTTCGCTGTTTTTACACAAACAGCCCGAGTCTTTTTTGCGCAGGTTCGGAGCCGTGGATATATCCAATCAGGTCGATATCGATACGGGATGCATCTGGCTTGGAAAACGCGTGGTAAAGGCCTTGTTTGACCTGATTTCGGGGCGTGACGGCGTGGATGATGCGCGTTTTGCGATGTTTGTAAATCCGAAGGTCTGCCTGAATTTTTATGCAGATATGGTGTATCCGCTTGCCGAAAACAGCACGTGGGAGGAATTTGCAAAGGAAGCGCCCGAGAACGGTTTTTCGCAGGAACTTGAACAGTGCAGACGGGAATTGTGGGAACGTTTGCATCCCTTCAGATTGTCGCTGGTAAAACTGGTGCCTGCGCAATATATACATTTTGGCATGACGCACGAAATGTACGATTTGTATGTGAATGATATCGACGCTTACCGGTATCTTTCGTGGCAGCGCCGGATGAATACCAATGCCGTTTGTGGGACGGTTCTGAACAGTATCGTCGATAACTGCCGCATGACCGGGGAACAGGCATATATCGAGAATTGCCGGATAAACGATTGCGTGCTGGGCGAGGGCGTGATTCTTTCGCACGTGGATATTTGTGGAAAAAGTATACCGGCAGGCGTGGTCCTGCACGGGCTGAAGCTGACTTCGGGCAAGTATGTATGCCGCATTTATGGCCGGAATGATAATCCGAAGAGTTCGAAAGAATCGTCGTTTTTAAAGGGGACGCTTTCAAAACTGATAGCGGTGACCGGTGTGCGGGAGGATGAAATCTGGGGCAATGCGTCGGCTTCGCTTTGGTATGCGCGCATCTACCCGATTTGTGATTCGATGTCGGATGCGGTTTGTGCAGCTTTGAATCTGTACGAAATTCTGGCGGGCAGTGCATCTGCCGGGATGATCGAAACCTGGAAGAATGCCCCCAAAACGAGTCTGGCAGACAGCTTTTTGCGTGCGGATATCGAAGCCATTCTGAATCGTCAGGATGAGATTCAGACCGAGGTGCATATCAAACAGTTTATGGATGCGCTTGAATCCGGCCATGATCTGCGTAAATGTATCGATGTGCTGGGACAGAATGTGCGGGATAAAAGCCAGTGTCTGAAGCGCATTGTGGACGCAGCAGCTTCTGCGCAGTTTCCGCACAATATGCGTTTGTATCTCGCGGCTTCAAAGTTTTGCCAGCTGTATCCCGGGCTGCCGGGGGCTTCGACACCGCAATTCTACGAAGATGAAGCATACGAATGTATCAAGCAATGCGTGACAGAAGAAACGTATGCGAGATTTGGGATTCGTCCGGAAGATGCGGTGCATTTTGTGCAGGATGAAGTGACGACTGAATTGCCGGTTCGCGTGAATTTCTGCGGCAGTCCGTCGGATGCTGCGCCCTATTGTCTTGAGCATGGCGGCACGATGATCGACGGTACGCTGTTGTTAAAGGGCAAAAAGCCTATCCGCGTGACCGTGCGCCGTCTGGCGGAACATTGTATCCGTTTTGGCAGCCTTGATCAGGATCGCAACGATACATTTGATGATATTAACGATATTCGGCGGTGCGGCGATCCCGGCGATCCGCATGCATTGCACAAAGCCGTGCTCGTTGCCAGCGGGCTCGTGCCTTTGGCAGACGACGGCATGACGATGGCCGATTTGTGCAAAAAAATTGGCGGCGGTCTGGAGCTTTTGACGGCTGTGGATGTGCCGAAAGGATCGGGGCTTGGTACGAGCAGTATCCTTGCGGCTGCGGCGTTGAAGGCTGTGCACGAAGCGCTGGGTATAGATGCGTCCGACGAGATGATCTATGCGCAGGTATTTCTGGTCGAACAGCTGATGAATACCGGCGGCGGCTGGCAGGATCAGGTGGGCGGGCTCACACCGGGGGTGAAGTATTTCTCGGCGCGATCCGGTCGGTATCAGAAAATAGAAATCGAAAAACTGGCGCTTTCGGAAGATACGTTTGGTGCGCTCAACGACAGATTTTGCCTGATCTTTTCGGGACAGCGGCGTCTGGCCCGAAATGTATTGCGCGAAGAAATGAACCAGTGCATCTGCAACGATGCGAATGCGCTCGAAACTGTATTAAAGATTCAGGAATATTGTGCGGTGATGCGGTTTTATCTGCTTCGCGGCGATATCACCGCTTTTGCAAAATATATTACAAAACAGTTTGAACTTGTAAAAACGCTCGATAAAGGCGCATCCAACACTTATATCGAATATATCTTTGAATCGTGCCGTGATTTGCTTGACGGCTGGTCGATATGCGGTGCGGGCGGCGGCGGATTTTTGCAGGTCATTCTGAAAGAAGGCGTGGACAAGCAGACGCTTGTAAAACGCATTCACGATACATTTATCGACTGCGGCGTTGAAGTGTGGGATTGTACGCTGATATAGGGTGATAGAGATGGATAGTTTGTATTTATATGGCCGCGATGTATTCGAACAGGAGATCGAAACGCTTCGTCGTATTTCGGATAACCTGGATGAGACTTTTGATGAAATGCTTCGCGAGATTATGGCGTGCCGTGGCAAACTCATTCTTGTAGGAATGGGCAAGAGCGGTCATATCGCGCGCAAGATGGCGGCGACCTTTTCTTCGCTTGGAACATGCGCCATTGCATTGAGTCCGGCCGAGTGCATGCATGGAGATCTGGGCATGATACAAGCCTCGGATCTCGTGATATTGCTGTCGTTTTCGGGGGAAAGTGAGGAAATTATAAAGATCATCCCGGGGATACATCACATCGGTGCGCGGATGATTGGGATGACGGGAAACCGCGCGTCGACGCTCGCACGATCGGTTCAGGTTGTGCAGGTATTTTCTGATATTCACGAAGTTGGCCCGTTGGGGCTGGCGCCGACCTCGAGTTCGACGGCTTTTTTGGTCTATGGCGATGCGCTGGCTGTGGTCGCTGCGCGAATGAAAGGCTTTGACCGCGATGATTTCAGCCGCTTCCATCCGGCGGGATCGCTGGGAAAAATGCTCACGACGCGCACGGTCGATCTGATGCATCCCATTGCGCTCGATAGCTGTTTGCACGAGACCGATTCGGTGAAAGATGCCATCTTGACGATGTTGGATGCGGATACCGATCTTTTGCCCATTATCAATGAAGATGGCTGCCTGATGGGCATTCTGACCAATGGGGATTTGAAAAAGATGATGCTGGATTCGGGACTTTCATCGCAGCCGATTGCGGGATGGATTCACCGGTATCCATATTTTATCGATGTATCAACGATGGCGGTCGATGCGCTGCGCCTGATGGTTGAGAATCATGTGCATGCGATACCGGTGGTGCGCAACGATTTACCGGTCGGCATTATCCATCAGGCCGATATCGTGAAATATGGCATTGTGTATAATTAGCAATTAGCAATTAGCAATTGAATGACAAATAACAGAATGTGATATGCACTGAGTGGCATATCATCCGTAGTTTTAGTCGTGGGTAAGCGCTGCGTAACTCGCGGTTCTGAAATGTGCAATGGGCTTGAACACACAGATGACAAATAATTCAAACAAATACCGATTACTGGCGCTGGATCTGGATGGGACGCTGACGAACCATCAGAAACAGGTTTCGGAAAAAAACAAACAATATATACGTCTGGCCCAGCAGAAGGGGGTGGATATCATTCTGGCTTCGGGGCGCCCCGTGATTGGAATTGAGAACGTGGCCCGCGCGCTCGATTTGTATCAAACCGGCGGTTATATTCTGGCGTATAACGGCGGACAGATTATCGACTGCAAAACCGGTAAATCGCTGGTGGAGCGGTTTATTCCGATGGATTATTATCACGATATCTGTGACGTGATTCATCATTTTCATGCATTTCCGCTCACTTATAATGATGTCGGTGTGATTTGCGAAGATGATGAAGATATCTATGTAAAAAAAGAAGCTTACAACAATTCGGTACCGATTATCAAAGTGCCGAGTCTGGAAGCGGTGGTGACAAAGCCGGTTGTTAAATTTATGATCGTCGGCGAACCGGCGGAACTATCAAAGGCAAAAGAACATCTGGAGCAGCGGTATAATGGACTGCTCAATCTGTTTTTCTCGGAGCCGTATTTTATGGAAGTGACGCCGCCCGGTATTGAGAAAGCATCTGCGCTGGCGGATTTGTTGAAGATTCTGAATGTGCCGAGGGAAAGACTGATGGCCTGCGGTGATGGTCTGAATGATATTCCGATGCTGGAATATGCGGGGTTCTCGGTGGCGATGGCAAATGCATATGATGAAACGAAGAAGGCCGCTGATTACATCGCGCCGTCGAATGAAGAGGATGGTGTGGCAGAGGCCATCGAACGGTTTATTTTGCGTGGATAAAAAAAACGGCGAGCGTATGGGCGATGCAGCCCATAGCTCGCCGGGCATCGCGTATTGCGCCGTGGCGCAATAGCGATGCGACATGCAAAAAATCAACGATTAGGTGCCGCTTGTGGAGACGTTGTCGATGCGGAGTGTCGGGATGCGGTTGCCGCTTTCGAGGCGCGGATCGTTGCCGACTTCGACCAGGTTTTTCCACAGTTCGAGGTAGTTTCCGTTGATATTCATTTCGGAGACTGGCGTAGTGAGTTTGCCGTCTTCGATGGCGACGCCGGCGAAACCGTAGGAGAAATCGCCGCGGACATTGTCGGAATTGCCGCCAACCAGCTCGAAAATGTAGATGCCGTCTTTGACGTCTTTGATGATGTCGTCGAGGCCGCGTTTGCCCGGCGTGAGGACGAGGTTGGTGTCGCTGCCCGATGTGGCGGTGAGGCCGAGTTTATTGGCGCCATAGGTGCTCAGATAATATTGTTTGAGCTTGCCGGCATCGAAGATGGTCGCTTCTTTGCGGGACATGCCTTCTTCGTCGAACAGACTTGAGGCGCGGCCGCGCTTGATAAACGGCATATCGCGCAAATCGAGCAACGCTGAGCCAAAGACCTGATCGATTTTGTCAAGGAAGTAGGATTTTTTCATGATGAGCGAGCCCGTGAAGAGCGGCGACATGAATTTTGTAATCATCGATTCAGAAATGCGCGGATCCAGAATAACGGTGCGGTTTTTTGAAGCGAGTTTTTTCTGCTGCAGCATATACTGGCAGTAATGCACGGCTTCGTCTGCGATGGCTTTGGGCGAACGGAAATCGGAGAGGTTTCTGGTCGTGCTGTATCCATAGTTGGATGGTTTTTTGTCGCCGTCCTGCATGCTGATTTCGCACGAACCGCTGATGGTGGATGTTTTTCTTTCGCCTTCGAATCCGTTGGTATTGGCCATGTAGGATTCGTAGAGATAGGTGCCGTATCCGACGGAGATATCGATGATTGGGAGCTGTTTGTTTTTGGCGCATTCGGCTTCGAGTGTGCCGCACAGTTCGATGAGTTTGTTGGGGGTGATGGCGGCGACTTCGGGATCGTAAATCTCGAGATCGATATCTGCGCGGTCTTTGTATCGCTCGGGATCGGGGAGGGTGCGAGCGGGTTCTTCCTCAAGCAGACGCGTCATATCGATGGCTTTTTTGATGAAAGCCTTGATGCTGTCGGGACGCAGATCTGAGGTTCCGAAGCTGCCGAATTTGCCGTCTACATACAGTTTGATGCTCAGGCTGGATTCACCGGAACTGGACATGTTTTCGATTTTTTCCTTGCGCCACGATATGCTGAGATCCTGCCCGCGGGAGATGGAAGCTGCTGCGTTCTGCGCGCCGAGTGATTTGGCTGTTTCGAGCGCTTTGGTTGCGATATCATGAAAATCAGACATATTATACACCTCCTACGGTGATGGACGACACGAGCGCCGAAGGCATGCCGAGCGAAACGGGCACGCGCTGGCCGTCTTTGCCACAGGTCCAGTTCATGGTTGAGCGCTCGAAATCGTTGGCGACTTTTGTGATCTTTGACAAGGTATCGGGGCCGTTTCCGATGATGTTGACGTCTTTGATGGGGGCGGTGATTTTGCCGTCTTCGATGAGGAAGCCGTTCTTGACATAGAATGTATAGTCGCCCGCGCCGATCAGAACCTGGCCGTTTGTAAAGTTTGTGCAATAGATGCCGTATTTGATGTCGGCAAAGAGCTCATCTCTTTCGTGCGTGCCGTTTTTCATATAGGTGACGCGCATGCGGGGGACGGGGAAGTTTTTGTAGTCTTCGCGGCGTCCGCTGCCTGTCGGCGCGACTTTGAAGTGTGCAGCGCTGATGCGGTCGTGCATATAGTTAACAAGCGTGCCGTTTTCGACGAGAACGGTGTCCTGGCAGGTGTTGCCTTCGTCGTCGACATTGAGCGCGCCCCGCGAGTTGTCGACAAGCCCGGAATCGCAGATGGTGACTTCGTCGGACGATACGCGTTGGTTGAGTTTGGTCGCAAAAATGCTGATGTTCTTGCGGTTGAAGTCGGCCTCCAGACCGTGTCCGATGGCTTCGTGCAGCAAAATGCCAGATGCGCCGGCGCCCAGAACCACTGGCCATTCGCCGCCTTTGGGCTTGATGGCGCTGAACAGAATGTCGGTCGACGAAACGACGTGGTCGACGAGCTTTTGAATCTTTTCGTCTGTAATCGATTCGAAATCGTTCTTTTCGCCAAGCGAACTGCCGTTCGACTGAATCTCGTCGTTGCGCTTCATCACGACGCTCAGATACAGCGAGAAGTAGGGCTGCGAGTCTTCGGCATTGATGCCGTCAGATGTATTGATCATCACGACGCGCTGGTGCCATGAAAGACCGAGCGAGATTTGTATAATCGACGGGTCTTTGGCGCGAGTGAGCGCTTCGACTTTCTGAACGAGCGCAACGGCGCGCGCGACATCGAGCGCATCCCAGTCGATATTCTGGCCGTAATAGCGCTTGAGGTCGGCTTCGTGGCGCGATTTGATCTCGATGGGGGCTGCACCCGGCGCAATGGCTGATGCTGCCTCGGCTGCCTTGAGCATGTCTTCGAGCGTGAGTGTCTCACAATAGGCGTAGCCGACCTGATCTTCGTTCACACACCTGGCGCCCATACCAAGCGTGGCCGACGCACTCGCACTGTTTACTTTGCCATCGAGCATATTCACCGATCCGGACCTGGAATGCTCGAAAAACAGATCGCCGAACGACCCGCCGCGGCTCATCGTTTTGGCGAGCACTTTGTCGATCATTTCGGGGGTAACGCCGAAATTCTTCTCGAAATAACTGGGTTTGAGCGTAATCTGCTGGGGCTGGATGATGGTGGGTTCAGCGGCAGGTTTATCGTTCACCACGGTTTCCTCCTTTTTTTTGCATGCGCCGAGGAATGGCACGGCGGCTGCGGCCAGTGCGCCGGTCGCAATAAAATCTCGTCTTGTCCAATTCATAAAAACTCCTTGCTGCTGTTGAATTTAGCGGCTTCGCCAGCGCTGTGAAGCGACAACGCGCGGACTATAGTGTATTTTGAATGGCATGTGGATGTTTTTTTTGTTTTGTGTGCGCGGGCTATGGCCTTTCGGCCATACGCCCTGCGTCCTCGCCTATGCCTGCGGCATACGGCTCGGATGCGCATGATTGCGCAAAACCTCCATCGTTTGACGGCTTGCGGGGGCGTGGCTGTCCGGATATAATTTCGCGCCGGCGGTTGACCGCTGTTTTGGGGCAAATGCAGTAATGGTGCTGGTGAACTACGCTAAAAACAAGGTCGGGCAGTCGATTAAAAGACCTCAGAACGGCAACGATGTGCGCGGCGTGGCGACGAGTGGAATTGAACAATCCAATGCGGACGGAGCAGTAGAATGATTCGAGCCATCATTCATGATATCGATATTTTAAAGATTAAATCTTTGCCGGCGACACAGGAAGATATCGCTGTCGCGGATGATTTGCTGGATACATTGCGAGCCAATGCAGAAACATGCGTAGGCATGGCGGCAAATATGATCGGTGTACATAAGGCCATTATTGTATTCAATAATCAGGGTGAGATGATGGAGATGTTTAATCCTGTTATCAAATCCAGTTCGGGCAGCTATGAAACCGAAGAAGGTTGTCTTTCGTTGGATGGACAGCGCAAAACCAAGCGTTATCAATATATAAAAGTGCGCTATCAGGACAGATCATTTATATGGCATATCAAACGGTTTTCTGGCTGGGAAGCACAAATCATCCAGCATGAAATCGATCACTGCAACGGGGTGATTATTTAGGTTTTGTCTAACCCTCGTGGATATGTTTTGTTTAATCGTTTTGCTGCAAAAGCTCGGTGCTTAGAGCTTGGAGCTTTGCATTTTTATATCTACTCTCGTTAAACAGATCCTAAATAAAATCAAAGCCTGCCCCCCATTTGTGGGGAGCAGGCGATGATACAAAATAGATGTATGATTTGTAATGATAAGCGTGACAGGATTAGACGTAATCGCTGTCCTGAACGGATTTGTGGTTATTCTTTACGGCATTGCGGCATGCGATGCGTTTTTCGTACCACGATTTTTCGGGGTGAGCGTCGGGATAATCGCTGAAATATACTGGGGTGCCTGAGGTGCCCAGATCGTCTTTGATATACATGTAGTGGAACACGACATCGCGGCAGCCGTTGGAAGCAAATTCGCCCTGAATGAGGTCGATCATCTCTTTGTCCCAATAGCCCTGCGTGAGCTGGCGTTTGAACAGATCCTGGTGATTAATGAACAGCTTGCCCATGGGATCGAGAATGGCCGGTTTGCCGTGGCCCCAGTGAACCATCGACTGTGTGACCAGGTTGCTGCCAGTATCCTTGAGCGTTTCGGCGACGATATTCTGGACGGTTTCGTTGTACTGGACGTCGATTCCGGTGTTCGCATCGGCCACGCGTTTGCTCGTGTCTTTGTCCACATACAGGTTCAGATAGTTGGAGTTGAAGCTGATGGTGTAGGAATGACCGCTGTTGTCCGACAGGGTCTTGCTGTCGTTCAGGCCCATGTTCGTCTTGAGATCTTTCATGCTCTGGCCGTTGCTGTGTCCGGTTGCCCAGCCAAGTGATGTGAGCTTGTTGGCCCATGCATTGTGCGAGCTGTATCCGAATACATTTTTAATTGCCAAATCGGCTTGTTCTGCACTGTCGTAGACGAGGATCTTGTCGCTGTCTGCGCTGTCGACGTGCAGCCGCACTTTTCCGTCATCGTCTTTGAGTGCATCAGCAAGTGAAGGTCTGGCCTTGAAATTTGATCCCGAACCGAAGTTGGCAACTGCACAGTTGGGCACGTCGTTGAAATCGTAATACAGATGGCCGTCTGCGCCCTCTTTCTCAAAGATTTCGTCGTTATAGGCATCCTGCATGATGGCGAGGAAATCGAGGTTCTTGACCAGACCCACTTTTCGCAGGGAATTGGGACCGAACTGGCCGTCTTTGGTGAGATTGTTGTCTGCCTGCCAAATGCCGATCTTGTGAATTGTGGCATCATTGATCGAACCGGTTTCGTTTGCACCGACGATATGCTGGATCTTGGTGATGAGTTCAGAGCTGTACTGCTGTTTCTCGTAGAATGTGTGGGCTTTTTCCATTTTTTCGTCGCTGAGCCTGAGCGCTTCGGGGATGGTGGAGACGTCTTCGGCGACGATGGCTGGTGCGACGGGATCCGGCGTGGTCTGCTCGGGCGTGGTCTGCTCGGGCGTGGTCTGCTCGGGCGTCGTATTTGTCTGCTCAGTCGTTTGTTCTGGTGCAGTCTGTTCCGGCGTCGTTTGTTCCGGCGTTGTATTCACAGGATTTGTCGTCGTGCCCGCAGGAACGGTTGTCGTCGGTGAGGTCGTCGTATTCTGCGTGGGTTTTGTAAGGCTGGCGATGATGTGCTTCCAGTAGGTGCTGATTCGGTTCCACGCGTTTTTAATCCAGTTGACGGCTTTGTTGTTCTGGGTGGATGCAGGCTTGGTCTGATTGGAAACGGGCTGATTCTGAACCGGATCCTGATGCGTGGTGCTGGCCGGGGCCTCGGTTTGCTGCGCATTTCCGGTATTTCCGGTTTTGTCTTCGGTGACGGAATCGGTGACTTTTTCGAGATACTGTGATGTCATCCACCCCGAGATGCTGTCGCTGGTGAAATAGTACCAGTCTGTGCCATCGACATTGTAATAGCCTGTGCAGACGACCTCGGTGCCGTTGGTGAGCATTGTGCCGCTGTAATTATCGTCGCGGACGCCTGGCGATGTGCGGACGCGGAGCTCGGATGCCGTGACCTTGCAGACGTGGGGCTGATTATCGGCGAATGGCTTGGGGTCGAAGGTTTCGGGCGTCTGCGTCGGCTGCTGGTCTTTGCTCTGGTCTTTGCTTTGGTCTTGAGTTGAACTGCCGGCGGGCACTTCCTTGCCATCTTCTGTCAGCCATCCTGCAGCGATTTTCGAATTTCGTCCGAACTGTCCGTCGCCCAGCAAATCTTTCGATCGCTGCCATCTGGCTATGGCGGTGATGGTTGATTTGAGGCGTTTGGTATCGCCAAGTTTCCCGTCTGGATCACTCACACCGACGAGCTCCTGGATCTTTTTCCACGTCGCGGAATCGTTGCTGTATTTGGATTTGCTGTACTCAATGGCCTTGTCCATCGGGCAGCCAGCCCAGCCGTCCATCGAGACGGTCACGACATCGGTTCCCTGAGCATTCTGCGGCTGTTCTTCGCCATTCTTTACCATGTCGTCGGCCGAGGCATACTGCGATGTTTCGGGGCCTTCGGCGGCCAGTTTGCCAGCTCTGGCGAGGTCGACGAACACGCGGAACTGGTCCATCTTGGTGCGGTGCGGGCAATTTTTGCCTGTAAAATCGCGGTGCGCCTTGATGGTCGACCCGCTGTATCCAAGGCTTGCGACGACCGCAGCCGTGCGGCGTTCGGCTTTGCCAAACGTTTTGTTGCCCGCATAGTCTTCGGCGATTTCAATGCCAAAACTCGTTGTATTTCCTGTGCAGTTGCCGTTGCTGTCGAGCAAATCCTTGTCGAGCGAGTTTTTGTCGTATATTTTTCCAGCGTGTGCGCATTTATACGACAAATCGAATCGCTGAATGGCCTGAGTGCTGTCGACAGACATGTGAAAATTGACGCCGCTGGCAGTGAGATTGTCGGTGAGCGATTTCGCCGTCGCTCCCATTGTGCCGCTGTTGTGGATGCAGCAATACTGCATGGAGTTTGTTTTTCCCGATGTTGTTGGAATCAGGTTTTTGCTGATTTCCGGACTGGCCAGCGCAACGTTGCCGTTTTGCTGTGGGGCACCGCTTTTTTCGCCATTTGAATAATCCATAGTTTTCTCCTTTTTGTAGTTACCGTAAATACGACAATCCTGCTTATATTTTAATATAAATACAAAGAAAAATAAACATATATATGGGCGCTGTTGGATATGTTTTAAGCTTGTTTTTGCTGCAAATGTAGGTGTTTGGAGTAGGGCGCTTATAGTGGATGATGATCTCTCAAAGCCCTAAGTTCTAAGCTGTGAAGCAGTTTTATATTTGCTCTCGTTAAACAGTTTTTTACTATTTTGTTCGCGGGCTATGGCCTTACGGCCATACGCCCTGCGTCCTCGCCTATGCCTGCGGCATACGGCTCGGATGTGTATGGCTGCACAAACCTGAATCGTTTGATTGCTTGCGGGGGCGGGGTTGTCTGGATATAATTTCGCACCGGCGGTTGACCGCTGGTTTTTGGGCAAATATAGAAACGATGCAGGTGAGCTATGGATAGAAACAAAGTCGGGCAGTTGTTTAAAAGACTACAGAACGGCAACGATGTGCGCGGCGTGGCGATTGATACACCAAACGAAAGCCGGATGCTTTCTGCCGGCTGTGTGACGTTTATTGCGGCAGCGTTCGCTGAATATGTGGCGCAAAAAACCGGAAAATTGCCGGAATCTCTGCGCATCGGCGTAGGGCACGACAGCCGCATTTCGGCTGCAGAACTGATGAAAGCCTGTTTTGACGGTCTGAAGAATACAAATGTATTCGACTGTGGTCTGATTTCGACGCCGGCCATGTTCCAGTCGACGGTTCTGGCGGGCAGCGATTTCGATGGCGCCATCATGCTCACGGCCAGCCATCTGCCATTTCAGCGAAACGGCATGAAATTCTTTACCAAAGACGGTGCGCTGAATAAGTGTGATCTGGCGGGAATGCTTGAACATGCGACCGATTTGTGCTGCACCTGCGGTGCGATTGATGACGGCGATCTGGTATCGTCGGGGCAGTTTGAATCGGGCACCCGGCAGCCGCAGCCTTTTGATATGGTCGGCGTTTATTGTGCGCACATGCGCAATTTGATTCAGCGTTCGGTCAATGCAGAGGATTATGAACATCCGCTGGCTGGATTGCATATCATCGAAGACGCCGGGAATGGGGCGGCCGGTTTCTTTGCTACCCAGATACTGCAGCCGCTCGGCGCCGATATTTCGGGCAGCGTTTTTCTCGAGCCCGACGGGCATTTTCCCAATCATGTGCCCAATCCCGAAGATGCGGCGGCCATGGCCGCAGCCCAAAAAGCGACGCTCGATGCCAAAGCCGATCTGGGCGTGATCTTCGATTGCGACGGCGACCGCGGGGCCGTTGTATTTGCCGATGGCACCGAGGTGAACCGCAATACGCTCATCGCTTTGCTCGCCACCATCGTCGCCGAAAAATCGCCGGGATCGACGATCGTTACCGATTCCGTGACTTCCGATGAACTCGCGGTTTATCTCGAAAAACATCTGGGGCTGAAACATCTGCGCTATAAACGCGGCTATAAAAACGTCATCGACAAAGCCATCGAACTGAACAAATCCGCCGAATTGTGCGAGCTGGCCATCGAAACCTCGGGGCATGGCGCATTCAAAGAGAACTTTTTTTCGGATGACGGTGCCTATATTGCGACCAAAATTATTTGCAAAATGGCGCAGATGCAAAAAGCCGGCAGGCGCATCGAAGATTTGATTCAGGCACTTGAACAGCCCGCAGAATCCCGCGAAATCCGGTTTAAAATTACGGCATCCGATTTCGTGTCTTATGGCAAATCGGTGCTCGACGCTTTTGGACAGTTTGCTGCCGGTGATCCCCGATTCCATATCGTCGAACCGAACTTCGAAGGCATTCGCATCCGTTTTGATGATGATGAAGTGAAGGGCTGGATGCTGCTGAGGATGTCGCTGCACGATCCGGCCATGCCGATGAATATCGAGGCCCGATCTGCCGGCGGTGCCGATATCATTCTTGGACGGCTGCAGCCATTTTTTGGCCGGTTTGATGCGCTCGTGCGAGCCGATAAATAATGGTTTGAGCGCAGCATTTTAAAGGTTTGCGAAAATGAAGCCCGTGAGGGCTTCAATGTTCATAGCCCCCGGTTTGAGCACAGCGAATACCGGGGGATGAAGGATGCCACCTCTTTTTTTCCAGCTTTTTTCCAGCCCAAAGGGCTGGAAAAAAGCTGGAAAGTGGAAACCTGGAAAAACTGCCTAACCCCCGGTAGCTCATGCAACCGGGGGCTATTGATATGAAAGTCCGATGGACTTTGTGCATATCCATGCCTGACATAAATGCTGAAACCCTGAATGAATGCCGAAAAGTCTTGTAAAAATATGCAAGTAAGTGTATGTAGGTGTTTGTGGTTGCATGTTTTACTGGGCAGGAGAAGGGCAGAAATGCATGCAGTTTGTTCAGACTGTGTTTAACAATCGTGGATATAGCTTTATGCCGATTAGAGCTTGGAGCTTGGAACTTGGAGCTTAGAGCTTGGGATGGATTTTCACCATAAGCCATAAGCCATAAGCCATAAGCCATAAGCCATCCATGTCCACGCAGGTACAACGCAGCCCAATTTATGATTGTTTGGAGGAAAACGATGAAAAAGACTGTATTTTTGATGATCTTGTCCGGAACACTGGCAGGTTTGGCATGCGGATGTACGGAATCTTCAAAGAGTGATTGTCCGGATGGCAATTGCGGTTCCGCTGTGAATGCATGCACCGAAGAAGGCAAAGTGGAATGCCTGAGCACCGACAAATACAGAAAATGCGAAGGCGGCGAATGGAAAGAGAGTGCCTGCGAAGCACCGAATGCTTGCAGCAACAATGTTTGCGGTCCTGCTGGCAACAGCTGCAGCGAAGAAGGCAAAGTGGAATGCCTGAGCACCGACAAATACAGAAAATGCGAAGGCGGCGAGTGGAAAGAGAGTGCCTGCGAAGCACCGAATGCCTGCAGCAACGATGTTTGCGGTCCTGTGGCCGATACCTGCACCGAAGAAGGCAAAATCGAGTGTCTGAGCTCCGACAAATACAGAAAATGCGAAGGCGGCGAATGGAAAGAGAATGCGTGCGAAGCGAATCAGACGTGCGGTGCTCAGGGATGTGAGCCTTCCACAATCGTGGATGTGCTCAAATCGGGAACGCTGGCAGATGTCGGAAAACTGTGTGATCTGAATGATTTTGCCGACAGCTGCGAAGACAATCTGATGATTTTCTGTGATGCCAGCGGGCACATTGATTCGTCGGATATATGCAAAATCTGGCAGGAAGCGAGCTATGTCGATATGCGCTGCAAGGTGGTGAACGGCATCGCCGGATGCGTTCTGTATGAAGACGATGCGCCGGAATCCTGCAATCCTGAAACAGATCCTGTGACCATTTCATGCAGCAATGATGGCACCAAAGCTTATCACAAGGGATGCGGTCTGGGAGCCGATGGCACCCATTATGTGATGGGAGAATACGATTTTGCCGAGATTTGTGCGATGGAATGCCGGGATGGTGATGGCTGCATTGAAATCCCGGAAAACGAAAGATGTGATGTCGCCACCTTCAAACAGTCGTGTGACAGCAGCAATAACGTGGTTTCGTGTGTGAATGGTCATCTGGTGACGACGCCTTGCGGCAGCCAGACATGCCGTCAGTTTGCAGAGACAGGGGTTGCGGCATGCACCGATAACACCTGTGATGCTGCTGGCGAGATGATTTCGTGCAATTACAAGCCTGTATCCGGCGGCATGGATTACCACATTTATGCCGATATTGCGATGTGTGCCAAGGCGGCTGACGGCAATCTCTATATGTATCAGACCAAGAGCGAATACTGCGAAAACGATTGCCAGAACGACATCGGATGCGTGCCGCGCATTAAAGGTGAGGGCGATGACTGCAATGAGGACACATACGAGGAAAAATGCATGGAAGTCGATGGCCATTCGGTCTCGCTGTCGTGCATTAATTCAACTGTAGAAGCGATATACTGCAAAAAGGGCCTGGTTTGTTTGAACGAACTGGATTCTCTGACGTTTGCGAGCGGCTGCTATGATGAATCGAGCGTCTGCACGCAGGGCAGCGCGAGCTATACCAAATGCAGCGGAACGTCCTATATCACCACATCGACTTATGAATGCAAACGCATGAGCGATAACAAATATCATTACACGCCCAATCCGGAATTGAATGTGACTTGCACAAACGGGTGCAATGCGGATGCAACGGGCTGCAAATAACGATTGGGCCCCCGGTAGACGCTGCGCGCCAACCGGGGGCTGTTCATATTGAACGCCGATATCGTTCATCGTTAAGAGCAGAGCATTTATGAAGCTCCAGGCTCCAGGCTCGCTAATTTCCTTCGTTTGCCTGTTTGACAGCGGCATCGAGGTCTGCGTTGACTTTTTCGGCTGCAGCTTTGACAGCGGCTTCGGCTTCTTTGGCGCGGTCGGAGTTTTTGGCTGCGGTTTCGAGCGGCATTTCGCCGACCGACGAATCTGGGTTCGCCTTTTCGGGCGCGGGTTTGGTGTTGCATGCCGCAAGACAGGGCAGTGCGAGGCTTAAAACCAACAATCCGGTAATGAATGGTTTCATGGTGGGGAGATCCTTTATTTTGGGGTGAATGCGTCACCGGGTGCAGCCCGGTGGCGCACAAAAAAGAAAACGCTGCGTATCGGGCACCGATAGCAGCGTTCAGACGGCGTATGGGCGAAAGCCCATAGCCGGCGGCACCAATGCATCAAAAATAGACGATTGCACGCAGAATGCATAGTGAAAATTAAACCGAACCGGCGCTATTCCTGTGTTTTGTCCATTTGCTCGGGTTTGAGTTTGAGTTTTTGATCGACATCGTTGGAGGGCGAATCGGGCGCGTCTTCGTAGTAGACCTTGAGCACGGCCATATCGCGCAGCATGTCGATGCCGCCGACGTCGACGCGTTTGACCTTGAGGCCAAGGCGCGTTTCGAGATCGGCAATCAGTTCCTGGCGTTTTTCGGGTTTGACGAGCTCCATGCGGTCGTATTGAATCAGCTTGCACGGCTTGAATTTGAGGCATTTTTCGCACAGCAGAATCGCGACGACGAATATCGCGTTTGTGAGCAGGAGCTCGGTGAGTGTGACGTTTGCCGCAATGGCGTTGACGACCGAGAGCGCCACGGTGACGAACAGGTACGTCATTTCGCGGATTGGCAGCGCGTCGGTGCGGTATCTGAGAATGCTGAAGATGCCGAACAGACCGATACCAATGCCGATGCTGGTTTTGGTTTTGAGATCTTCGAGCTCGAATATCATGAAGAAAACGAGGAAGAAGATGGCAATGCTGAACAGGATGAACGTGAAATAGAAGTCGCGGCGCTGGCTTTTGGGATAATAAAGCCGGTCGACGATGATCCAGTCGACGACGAGTGTGATGAGAAAGCGAATCAGCATGGTGCCGAATTCGGGCGAAACGGAGAATGCAAAGATGTTCATGGCTGAAATCCTGTGAGTGCTTTAGGTGGTATGCGCGATTTTGTCGATGGTGCGCAGACGCTCCTTGAACCGGTTTTGTTTGAGATCCGGGTCGGTGAGGGCTGAACCGATGCAATATTTGCTGAATCCCATGGGTTTGATGCGCAGCTGGTTGAGCATCGACACGATGGGGGAGTACTGCAGGCCGTCGCGCTTGAGTTCGATGATGACGATGTTATCGAGCGTGCGGGAGATATCGGTTGAGAGGCTGTGGACAAACAGTGTGCTGTCGATGGTGAGGCGTTCGGTGAGCCCCTTGTTGACGAGCGTGATGCGTTTGAAGCGGTTTTCGAGCTTTGGGAAGACTGCGGCAGGATCGTATTTGAGGTGGGCGCGCAGAAATTCGTCGTAGAGCTGGTATTCCTCGTTCTGGCAGTCAAAATGAATATCGAGCGCCGGATGCAGCGGGTCGAAATGGTGCATGTCGGTGCGCTTTTTTTTGGTGCGCGCGTGATTGTTCTTGGTCTTGACCTCGAGGAAATCCAGGTGGCTGTCGACATAGGAGCGGATGCGCAGTTTCTGGCGATTCGTATGTCCGGCCTGGTGAACGTGATACATGTCCAAAGCCGGTGTGTCGAAATAAAGCGTGTAATAGTCGGCGATGCGAATTTTATCGATATCCTGGACGCGGTATTGGGACCGGGCGAGTTCGAGCAGACGCAGAAGCTGCGGCATGTTGGTGACGAACTTGGTATCGGTGCGGTTCATCAGCCGGATGCCGCGCATTTCGTCGAGCGAAATCGGTTCGAACTGGGATAGAATATGGTCCATGGAAATGACGGGATAAATGCAGTGAAACCGTGGGTATTCCGGATTGGGCCAAATACGGCGCGGAATACACTTAATATATAACAATTGGCAGTGTTATTAAAGGATAACTGTTCAGACCTGGGGAAATGCGGATGACTATATAGTTTCGCAGGCATTGGGAATTACCAAACCAATAAAAACCGACACGCCCCGGAGGGGCGTAACCTTCAGCGCCCTGCAGGGGCGCGTGACATTAGCCGGGGGTGAGCGATAGCGTAACCCCCGGAATCGGGGTAAACGCAGTGCAACCCCCGGCGGCAATAACATGTATCAGGGATGAGGGATGAGGGATGAGGGATGAGGGGGGATAGTGAATAGTGAGTAGTGAATAGTGAATAGGGAATAGGAAATAGGGAATAGGGAATAGGGAATAGTGAATAGGGAATAGGGAATAGGGAATCGGGAATAGGGATGAAGGATGAGGGATGAGGGCAACCCCCGGTTTGGTGTGGTGGGTGTAGGTGGATGTGCGACATGTGACTTTTGGTGGAATAATGTGCGATAATTAATCTGGAAAAATTTATAAGATTGATTGTTTTTGATTGTGGTAGTGGACAAAAGCGATGTGAATGGTTTAAAAGGGATTGGGTTTCCTTTTGTGCGAACTTTGAGAAGGAGAACGTCCTTGGTAAAGTTAGTATTCAACGATCAGTCAGGCTGGGAACACTCCATTGAAATTGGGCCGCAGAACCCCATGGTGATGGTTGGTCGCAATGCGGATTGCGGCATTCAGACGACAAATGCCTCGGTTTCGCGAGTTCATGCGATGGTGACATGGCAGGACGGGAAGCTCTTGGTGCAGGATCCGCCAAACAGTCGTCCGACGAATGGCACAAAAGTCGACGGGATGCGGTTGCAGCCTGGCGAAATTTTGGAGATGTTTGTTGGCTCCGAGCTGTTGTGCGGTAATTTCTCGATCCGAGTGGTATCGGATGGCGGCGGTGGCGATAACGTTCAGCGCATGGGCGAGCAGGGGATGATGAGTCCCGGTGCGCAGCCTGGTTATGGGCAGCAGGGTGGATTTTCGCAGCAGCGCGGGGGATATGCACCGCAGAATATGGCGCCGCAGGCGATTCAGCGTCGTGATTTTGATAATCGCGGCATGCGTCAGACCGGACAGCCCATGCAGATGCAGCAGCCGCAGCAGATGCAGCAGCCTCAGCAGATGCAGCAGCCTCAGCAAATGCAGCAGCCTCAGCAGATGCAGCAACAGCAGCAAATGCAGCAACAGCAGCAGATGCAGCAACAGCAGCAAATGCAGCAGCAGCAAATGCAGCAGCAGCCTCAGCAGCAGCAGCCACAGATTATAGAAAACCCGCGCCAGAAGCAGCGCGGCGGCGGTCGCATGCCTTATAATAATGCCGGCGGTGGTTCCGGGCATCCCCAGAACATGGGGCCTGCTCAGGCGAACATGGCCAACCAGGTTTCGATGGGATCTCCCGAAGAATTGCTGCGTTTGCAGGATGAAAACGCATCGCTGCGCCGCGAGCTGGATGCCGCGCGCTCCGGCAGCGTGTCGAAAGAAGATGCCGTCCGCGAACTGCAGGAAAAACTCGAAGAACGCAACCAGATCCTCACCGATTACGAGCGCCGCAACGAATACCACGAGTCGGTTGTGACCGGCCTCAAGGAGATGATCGACAAGCTCAAGGAACAGCTCGATCATCAGAAAGAGCAGTATTCCGAATGCCGCAAAGATCTGGTCAATGCCCAGGATGAAGCCGAATCGCTCAAAATGGAGCTGACGACGCTTAAAGAGACGCTCGAATCCAAAGGTATGGCGACCTCCAATGCCGAAACGGCGATTGCGGAGCTCAAGGTTCAGCTCTCACAGAAAAACCGCCAGGTTTCGGATTTGCAGCGCGAGCTCGATCTGACGCAGTTCTCGTGCAAAGAAGAACGCGAAAATGTCGAACGGCTCAAAGAAAACGTCGACACGCTCAATGAGGCACTCGAAGAAAGCCAGCGTCATAACCGCGATATGAAAAAGGTCGTCGAACAGCACGAAATGGTGTTCAACGAACTCAAGAGCAATCTGGATGATCGCGCCCGCGAAATCCGCACGCTGCAGGATTCTTTGCGTTCCAAGGGCGGCGCAGATGCCACCGCTTTGATGCAGCAGCTTTCTCAGGTTAAGGATCAGCTCAATCGCAAAAACAGCGAGTGTGAGATGCTGCAAAAACAGCTCAGAACCGCGGAAGAATCGGCAAATGCCGGTGCTGCATCCGATGCCGAAGTCAAACAGCTGCGTGCCAAAGTCGAAGAACTCGAAAAATCCATCACCGCCAAGAATAACGAATATCAGGCGCAGTGCGGTGCTTTGCAGGATCAAATCGCTGCACTCAAAGAGGAAAAAGCTGCACTCGCCGCCAATGCCGGGAACAATGCCGGCGGTGGTCTGGGGGATACCGCTTTGCTCGACAGACTGCGCAATCTCTATCAGGAAATCAACGACGTCGTCAGCCAGTGGCGCGAAGATCTCGGATCGCTCGAAAACAGCATCAGTGATTTGCAGCGCGTCTTTGTGGCCTACGTTAAAATCGATGTCAACAAACTTACGGGACATGATAAGACACGTCTCGAAGCCGTCCTCAAGGATTACGATCCCAAACTCATTTTTGAGGATATCGGCAATTCACTTGATGCCAGCCAGAATTCGCTGGCCGAAATCAAAGATAAACTCAAGGCTTTACGAGGGATGCTGCAGATGTAATCTGCGCACTACCTTCGATTTATTTACCTTCACCCGGGAGCAGACCGAATATGGAAGGAATTCGACAGAATGTTTCTTCTGAAGAAGAGATTGAGTATTTAATTCGTGCACGTTATCCGCTGATTTACGTGACCAGTACCGAAGAAGAGCGCGTGGAAAAGAATCTGCGCGTGATCTGCGAACGACGTAACCGTCGTTTTGTGACGTGGTCGTGTACAGAGGGATTTCAGGGCGGCGACGGCGATACGTTCAACGATATCCGCGATCCACAGCGCGCCATGGAGCATATTTTCAGATACGAAAATGATGCCCTCTTCGTGATGCGCGATTTTCATCCTTACCTCTCGGATCCTCAGGTTACACGCCGTTTGCGCGATCTGAGCCGTGAGTTCAAGACCAGCCGCTATAAAAAGCACGTGCTGCTCCTCAGCCCGACCTATAAGCTTCCCGTCGAGCTCGAAAAAGAAATCAGCGTGATCGATTTCGATCTGCCCAACCGTACCGTTATCAACGAACTCGTTCTGCAGGTTCTCAAAAGCGTTCCCGATGAGCTCTGCCAGCAGGTCCGCAACGATCCGTACTTCCGTGAGAAAGTCGTCGAAGCAGCCCTCGGTCTTACCGCAGTCGAAGCTTCCAACGTTTTCTCCAAGAGCTTGATTATCAAGCGCGATTTCGATATCGAAACCATCGTCGACGAAAAGAAAATCCTCATCCGAAAGAACGGTGTGCTCGAATTCTATCAGTCAGACCTCAAACTGCGCGACATCGGCGGCCTCGAAATCC